>ENA-UENT01000004-UENT01000004.1-marine-metagenome-genome-assembly--contig:-NODE-4-length-212711-cov-6.001495_pt1 | contig 212711 bp, 164 predicted proteins | sample MGYA00237879_ERZ529330 | MGnify/ENA primary metagenome ERZ529330 (study PRJEB26372, sample SAMN05368345) | marine metagenome | biome: cultured habitat; feature: ocean water; material: water; isolation... | reverse complement strand
ATGATTTAGTACACAACTCTAAGCTATCCAACATTGGTTAGTTGGTTAGTTGGTTAGTTGGAAAATATAACCTTAACTAAACACTCCATTTCTAAGCCTCTACTTCTTCCATTTTTTCCACCTTGCTCAGTATTCCTAGAAGTACCTCTTTGGCCTCCTTCAAGCTACTTACATCTTCCTTGATCACAATGAGATGACGCGGAGCCTGCTTTAGGCGCAGTCCGCGGAGCTTGCCTTCAGTAGTGATTAACTGCATGATGTTATTAAAGCGCTTTGTCTCGTAGTACATGCTTTGAGGGTCCTCAACAAAGAACGCGCGAAGTTTATCACTCTTCAATACGATGCGTTCAAAGCCTAACTTCTTACACTCCCACCGTAGACGTAATCCATCAAACAACTCTTCCACTTGTATTGGGATAGGACCAAAGCGATCTCGAAGTGCTTTAGCAAAAGCGATAAGCCCTTCTTCTGTTTGGATATCATCCAGTTGTGTATAGAGGTTTAAGCGTTCCTGGATATTTACCACATAAGCATCCGGGATCAGCATTTCTACATCGGTATCTACCTGTACATCTCGGACGAAATCGAGGCTCTTTTCCAGGTCTTCTCGGAAGAGGTCTTGGAATTCTTTTTCCTTGAGTTCACGGACTGCTTCATCTAATACCCGCTGATACGTTTCGTATCCAATATCAGAGATAAATCCACTTTGCTCTCCTCCCAATAGGTTACCAGCTCCTCGGATATCCAAGTCGCGCATTGCTATATTAAATCCACTTCCTAGTTCACTGAATTCTTCCAGTGTACGTAGTCTTCTCCGAGCCTCTGGTGTAAGAACACTCAATGGTGGCGCCATCAAATAGCAGAATGCTCGCTTATTAGATCGTCCCACCCGGCCACGGAGCTGGTGTAAATCACTTAATCCAAATTGATGTGCATTATTGATGATCATCGTGTTGGCATTCGGAATATCCAGACCCGTTTCGATGATATTGGTACAAATCAATACTTCGTGGCGGCGATCAATGAAGTCTAATAGTACACGCTCCAACTCCTTAGGCTCCATTTGTCCGTGCGCTACCGCTACATCCACATCTGGTACTAGTCGCCTAACGAGCGCAGCCATATCTGCCAGGCTCTTTACTCGGTTATGCACAAAGAACACTTGTCCACCTCGCTGCACCTCGTAATAGATAGCGTCCTTTATGAGTTCTTCTTTGAAAACACGAACCTCCGTATGAATCGGTCGGCGATTTGGTGGAGCAGTCCGAATGATGGATAAATCACGTGCTGCCATCAAGCTAAACTGAAGGGTACGGGGAATTGGCGTCGCCGTGAGTGTAAGCGTATCCACATTGACCTTCATGTTACGCAACTTCTCTTTTGCAGCTACACCAAACTTCTGTTCCTCATCAATAATTAATAAGCCAAGGTCTTTAAACTTGAGCTTCTTGTTCAACAAGGCATGCGTACCAATCAACAAATCTACCTCACCTGCTTCGGTGGCTTTAAAGACTTTGTTTCGTTCGCCCGTCGTCCGGAAGCGATTCACGTAATCTACATTTACTCCAAACTCTTCCAAGCGCCCTTTAAAAGTTCGAAAATGCTGCAAGGCGAGAATCGTAGTCGGCACTAGAATTGCCACTTGCTTTCCTCCTACAACGGCTTTAAAAGCTGCTCGTACCGCAATCTCCGTTTTACCAAAACCAACATCTCCACAAATCAGGCGATCCATCGGATACGCCTTCATCATGTCCGCCTTTACATCCTGCGTTGCCGTAAACTGGTCTGGTGTATCCTCGTACATGAAGCTTGCTTCTAGCTCATTTTGCAGATAGCCATCTGGCGGAAAGGGGTGCCCTTCACTGGCTTTCCGTTTTGCGTAAAGCTTGATCAGAGAAGCCGCAATATCCTTAACCTTCTTCTTGGTTCGTGCCTTTAGCGTTTTCCAAGCATCGGATCCAAGTTTGTTCAATCGCGGAGCCTGTGCTGCCTCCTTGCTAGAGTGCTTAGAAAGCTTATGCAGGGAGTTGATTCCTACATACAGTAGGTCATTATTTTTATAGACAATCCGAACGGATTCCTGACTTCTTCCGTTTACATCCAGCTTCTCCAGACCACTAAAGCGTCCGACACCATGGTCGATGTGAACCACAAAATCTCCGGGTTCTAATTCCCGTAGCATTTTCAAGTTCAGCGCCTGATCTTTCGTAAAGCCCCGCTTAAGTTTATAGCGATGAAAACGCTCAAAGATCTGGTGATCTGTATAGCAAGCAACACCCAAATCTACATCTACAAACCCCTCATGCATCGCCTTAATGATGGGGTGGAATTGGACATGCGCCTCTAGGTCATTAAAGATGCTATAGAAACGTTCTACCTGTTTGGGGTTATCCGTAAATAGGAAGTTCTCTCTGCCATCAGCGGTATTACCGTTCAGATCTTTAATGAGCAGGTCAAAATTCTTATTGAAACTTGGTTGAGGACGGGCATTGTAACTGATCTTCTGCTGCACCGGAATAGGCTGAGCGTGATCGGTCAGAAGAACGATTGGATGATCGGACACATCCGCAGCTACCTCACCTGGACGAATAAATGCTCGGTCGCGGAATATTTCTGCTAAGTCGCCTTCATCGAGTATTGTAATAGTCTTGGCAAACTCCTCCGCCTTTTCAAAGCAAGTCTGTAGTTTATCCAAGAGTACTTGTATATCATTGATCCATATCACTGTATCCGTCGGCAAGACCTGAAATAGAGATACTTTTTCTTCTTGGCTAAACTTGGTATTGATATTAGGCACAATCGACACTTGACGGATTGTGCGGACCGACAATTGATCAAGTGGATTGAACGTACGGATAGTCTCTACCTCATCGTCAAATAACTCTACTCGGTAGGGATACTCATTACCATAAGAAAAGATATCTATGATGCCTCCACGTATGCTGAACTGCCCGGGTTCGTAGACAAAGTCTTCTCTGCTAAAACCGTATTCCGTCAACAGTTCGATCATCGTTGGCACATCGACCGTTTCTCCTACCTGGATATTAATCCGATTCTCATTGAGCACGTTGGGAGATACTACCTTCTCGAATAGGGCCTCCGGGTAGGTAACAACAACCTCTCCTTTTGCTTTCGACTGCGTGAGTTTATTGACGGTTTCCGTGCGCTGAAGTACATGATTAGTATCCAGTACCTCAAAGTATAGTGGTCGCTTAAATGAATCAGGGAAAAAGCGGACCGGCTTAGGCTCTAGCAAGCCAGCTATTGTGTTCTGTAAGTAGGCGGCCTCTTCTTTATCGTTGGCTACCACTAAGTGATGTTGTCCTGCTTTTTGATAAGCTGAACTAATCACGAAGCTACTCAAGCTTCCTTTCAATCCTAATAACTGCAGCCGCGGGTATACCCCGTCAGCCTCCGTATTAAGAGCTGTCAATAATTGTGTTAAGCGCTCATCCTCCTGGTAACGCTGCAATAAATCTTCTAAATTTCCCACTATACTTGGATACGCTTGAAATGTGCGGCAAAGATACGCATTGGAAACGTGCACAGCTCTAATATGTTTGAAAGCAGGCATAAAGTTCAACCGATCCCCTTGCACTACTGTTCTACCATCAGCACACCCAACTCCATTCATGGACAGTCTTACTCAAATCACGCTAGGCGCTGCCGTTGGCGAAGTAGTCCTTGGCAAGAAAGCCGGCAACAGAGCAATGCTCTGGGGCGCGATCGCCGGTACATTCCCAGATCTTGACATTCTGGCGAACGCTGTGACCGACCCCATTAGTTCTTTGGCTTATCACCGAGCTTTCACGCATTCCATTGCGTTTGCCATCATTGTACCCCTCGGCTTGGGTATGCTTGTACACCGTATTTATGGTGGTCGAGAAGGTCCTCTTCCACAACAAAAAGGTGCGGCACTTTTGGCTGGCTGGCTCTTCTTTTTTGCCACCATCTATATTGGTAGCAGCTTAATGCCACTCGAGATGTATGGAACGGGGTGGATTGCATTAGCCGTAAGTTTGGCAATGGTCGCATTTCCACTTGTGATTTACTTAAGAGAATTAGGTCGAAAGACACCTACCACCAATGAGAATCCCGGCTGGCTTAGTTGGGCCCACTTGTTCTTTTGGGCTATCTTGACTCATCCATTGCTCGATGCCTGCACCACTTACGGCACTCAGCTCTTCGAGCCTTTCAGCACCCTGCGAGTAGCATGGAATGTAATCTCCGTAGCTGATCCTCTCTACACGGCTCCTTTCTTGATTTGCCTGATATTGGCTAGTCGGAGAATGCGAGGCAGTCGAGAACGAGCACGCTATAATTGGTCAGGTATTTTGATAAGCACGTTCTACCTCCTGATTTGCACCGGCATTTATTCCTATGCTCACAGCCGTATGGCTGCTACCCTAGAAAAAGACAGCATTAAGGCCGAACGCTATGTCATTGGACCTACAATTCTGAATAGTATCCTATGGCAAGGCACTGCTGAAACAGCGGACAATTTCTATACAGGTCAGTATTCCTTACTCGACCAAGAACCCTATTTTAAATTACAAGAAGTACCCAAAAATCACTCACTAGTAAAAGATGCCATGGATGACCGTGACGTCTCAATTTTACGATGGTTTACAGACGGCTACTTCAGCGTTGAGCAAGTCGGAGATTCGCTCTATCGGCTAAATGATATGCGCTATGGCCAAGTGGACATCCCCGGAAAAGATCGCCCACAGCACATTTTTTACTTCGTCCTTAAAGAAGTAGATGGTGAATTGCGTTCGGTACATGTACAACAAGGACCAGAAGATCGCCAAGCCATTATGGGACGTTTAGTGGATCGAATAATGGGGGAGTAGGAGTACCCGATGTTTAACAAAGCGCTTACCTTGTGCCGCCAGACTTCAAAAGGGAGCAAAAGCAAGCAGCAGCTCTAATTAGTACTACTTGAAAAATCAAAATCGGTACGTTAATTTTCCTGCGATCTATATGGAACTTAATCATAAGACTTTCGGTCAAGGACCTCCACTGCTAATCTTACATGGATTATTTGGGACTCTGGACAATTGGCAAACACTAGGCAAGAAGTGGGCTGAACACTACACCGTAGTGCTAATTGACCAACGCAACCATGGCCGTTCTCCTCACCTGGATGCTCATAATTATCCACTCATGGCAGAAGACCTAAAAGCCTTTATGGAAGCCAATTGGATGTATGAGGCAACCTTACTGGGGCATTCTATGGGTGGAAAAACAGTTATGCAATTTGCCACGCACTACCCAGAGATGGTGGAGAAAATGGTTATTGTAGATATAGGCCCCAAAACCTATCCTGGTGGGCATGAGGTCATTATTAAAGCCCTCAATGATTTACCACTGGATCAAATTGATGATCGTAAAGAAGCAGATGCTTTTTTAGCAGAAAGAATCGATGATTTCGGTATCCGACAATTTCTACTCAAGAACTTGACTCGTGAAAAGACAGGTGGTTATCGCTGGAAGATGAATCTGCCTGTACTAACCAGAGACTACCAAGCTATTCTGGAAAACATTGAACCGGAAGAGTCTTATGAAGGACCAAGCCTATTTGTGCGCGGAGCGAAATCAAAATATGTACAAGACGAGGATTATGGAACGATTCAGTCGCTCTTCCCGGCAGCCGAATTAGTGACTATTCCAGATGCTGGGCACTGGGTGCACGCGGAGCAACCTCAAGCGCTTTTTACTGCTGTAAACACCTTCTTAGGGTAAGAAAACGGCTGCTTGTCATAGGGCTTTCATTGCAAAGCTATTGTCAATATTCGCGCAGCTTACAACAATCATTTATATTGAACGTATAGAATTAGTGTAACATCCGCGGTCTTAATAGAGGGTATTCCTTGAAAATTCTTAAGTAAATGAATAAGCGTATTTTTCTTATTGCCGGCCTTATCGGCACCTTCCTTCTTGGCACTGCCTTTACGGTTAGCAGTGACAAAGACAAGTACTTCGAGATTATCAAGAATATCGAAATATTCACCAACCTCTATAAAGAAGTCAACACTAACTATGTGGATGACATCGACCCTGGTCAACTCATGCGCACCGGACTAGAGGCTATGGTAGGTTCGCTGGACCCCTTCACGAATTACATCAGCGAAGCTGATATCGAAGGTTATCGTTTTATCAGCGAGGGACGCTATCATGGTATTGGCACCAAGCAGAAGCGGATGGGGGAGTATGTTACCATTACCGAACTCTACAAAGACCAACCTGCAGATAAAGCAGGTCTCAAGCCGGGCGATCAGTTCATTTCGGTAGATGGGCAGAGTGCAGTAGGTCGTTCGCTCGAAGAACTAGATGAGATCATGCGCGGCTTCCCAGGCACAACCATGAATCTCGTGATCCGTCGACCAGGAGTGGATGAGAATCTCAATATTGAGCTTATCCGTGGCGACGTGGAGATCAACAATGTTCCCTACTACGGAATGGTTAGTGACAATGTAGGTTACATCAACCTTTCTGTCTTCAGCCGTAATGCTGGGCGGAATATTCTAAATGCTTTTAATGACCTCAAGAAGAATAACCCCGATATGGGTGGTATCATTATTGACCTTCGTGGCAATGGTGGTGGTCTATTGAACGAGGCAATCAATATCAGTAATATTTTCATCCCTCGTGACCAAGTAGTGGTTACTACGCGTGGGAAGGTAAAAGACTGGGACCGTACTTATAAGACCGTTAATCAGCCGATTGATACTGAAATCCCTGTAGCGGTGCTGGTAAACAAAGGATCTGCGTCTGCTTCAGAAATTGTCAGTGGTGTTATGCAGGACTACGATCGCGGCATTCTAATTGGTCAGCGAACGTATGGAAAAGGGCTTGTACAAAACACGATGGAAGTAGGTTATAATGCTCGCGTGAAGATCACTACCGCGAAGTATTATATTCCTAGTGAGCGCTGTATTCAAAGTGTTGAATATGAGAACGGAGAGCCCGTAGCTATTGCGGATGACAAACGTGCTCGTTTCCAGACGAGTAATGGCCGTACAGTATTGGACGGTGGTGGTGTGAAGCCTGATGTCCTGACAGAACCAGCAGAAGAAAAAGGAATCGTCAAAGCCTTGATTGACGAAAACATGCTTTTCAATTACGTTACGGAGTGGTCATTAGCCAACCCAAATATCGACTCAACCGATACCTTCCGTTTTACGGAGTATGATGGTTTCCAGCAATTCCTCAATACGGAGAACTTTGAGTATCAGAGCGCAGCAGAAAAGATGTTGATGAAGCTATCTGAAGTTGCTGGCGACGAAACCGTTAGTATCGACTCCGAAGCAAAAGCTATTCGTCAAAAATTGGATGCAGCTCAAGAAGCAGAGCTAACTAAGAATAAAGACTTGATCATTCGCTTAATCGAAAAAGAAATTGCTGGTCGCTATTACTACCAGCGTGGTAAGGTGCAGATTGGCTTGCGTAATGACCCGGAGGTTAACGAAGCGATCAGTATCCTAAATGATGATAAGCGTTACAACGAAATCTTGGGCAACTAACCTAAGCGACTAAACATAAAAAAGGCCGAACCGCTAAAGCAGTTCGGCCTTTTTTATTGGTATATGATTGACTTAGAAGAACCGGTTGCCGTTGCTGGTATCCAGCTGTTCTTTGTCTTGTCCAAATTGTAGGTTAGCACCAATGCGGAAGTTAGCCAAGTGCGCATCTTCAGGACGGAAAGCTGAAATAATATTATCCGTTGCTAAAAGAAGACGAACCGGGCCAAGACTAATCGTTGCATTAGCGCCCAGGTTATCAAAACGCTCATTACGCAAACCATAAAATGCACCTACTCTCAATAGTGGTGAGAAGTTGATACTACCGGTCACCGCTAAGCCCGTTGTGCTCACATTGCGATAATCGTCGGTGTAGCCAATTAAGCCCACGCTAATCTCATTATTCAACTCGTATTGTCCGCTGAAGTAGTACTTAGCTCCAATACTTGTAGTATAGCTACGATTCGTTTCTACTGGATCATAGGTTGCATAGAGCGAGTCAACAATGGAACCAAAGGACTCTTCATTGTCCAATAGATCTTGGGCGATATCCAAGCCTTCAAACTCGTAAAGGCCATCTAGTGTAAAGTTGGATACACCCTGGTCCCAGGTAAGATCAGCTCCTAGATCAATGGCACTTACTGCTATTTGCAGACGGTCAAGCTTCACTGCAACCCCAAGGTCGAATGCCATTCCGGAGTTACCTCCAAATAGCTCTTCGGTTGAGAAATTTCCGAAGTTAAAATCCAAATTAACATCTCGCAGACCATCATAAGAGAGGCTGCCAGCAGAGTTAACTACATAATCGGCATTCATTTCTAGTTGGTACACGTCTCCGCTGGTGGTAAGCTCCAGATCATTGCGCTCCGTATTGACATTAGCAGCGCCACTCAAGAACTTCACTCGACCGCCGAATTTGATATTATCTCCTAACTGATAGGAAGCTCCAATAGCAAACTCATGATACGCGGTGAGATCAAAAGCAGGGCCGAAGCTGACCGTCTCACCAATGAACTGTGCGTTACCCTCCCAGATCAATTGAGCCAATGTCTTAGGATAATCGATTAGTGCATTAAAACGCAAACGGTGGCCAATATTCAGGCCTAGTGCTCCGAATTGAACGCCAAGACCAATTGTTTCGATATCTAGATCTTCACGAAGAAAGTTCTGCGCACCCATTTGATCAATGGCGTTGCTGATATCTAGAACTTGGCGTCCGCCTTCCTCTACAAGAAGGTCGTTAAATGTGATATTAGTAACCCAAAGGTTGTTGTAAACTCCAGGCAGGTTAACTACGATGCCATTTGGCTGAAGCGCTGGATTGACATTCATGTTTTGCCAGCTGTTCACCAACATCAGACTACTTAAATCATTCTGAGCCTGCATCAAGGTTGTACCAAGGCAGGAGAACAGCAGCAAGCAAAGCGCGTGCTTGGTTAAATGTGATACCATGATTTTCAGTTTAAAGGGGGTCTATTAATTTCCACTTACGCCCAAGATCGCTCCGAGTCGAACCTTCACATCTTGGTCGCCGAGAATTTGCACGGATTGTTGTCCATCAGTGGTTGTAAAGAACGTCGCTACTACCTCCAATTCCGAGGCATTCTTAATTTTCGTAAAACGCTCCGCTGGAAAATCACTGAACGTGACCGTTTCCTGTACTGCTGTTGGTCGTCCAACTGCATCAACAGGTGCTCCTTCAATCACGCGAATTGAGTTTTCATAAAGGGAGTCCAGTACATTGCCTTGAGCATCGCGGAAATAACCTTGCACACCAATAGATACTGGCATCGCATTTTCCGTGACCATTTTGAACTCAGCATAGTCGGCGCCATCCAGATCACTCAGACTCAAATCGAAAGTGTCTCGTACACCAAAATTGACGGCCCAACCGTAGAGCGGTAAGTCAACTTCAACCTGCACTATGTATTGAGAACTATCCGTAACGAATCCACGAACATCTGTATCTCCATCCGGGTTGGTGTCAGCACTTACGTCGTAAAAGATCGCTACTGGTCCAGAGCTTAAAATCTCGCGGATATTTGAATTGTCTTTATCAAAAACAAAGTCCGTTGATTTCGTCTGTCCTACCTCATCCAAGGTTGGAAATGGAAAATCAATACCATTGGTAATAAACTCACTTTGTAGTGGCAAAGTATCACCGTCTACAGATATGACGTCGAAACGATCCACCACTGCGCGGGTTGGAATTCCAAAGGAGTTAGTGAAGTTGAAAGTAATCACCGGATCCTCAAAAAAGACATCTCCTCGAATCCAGTTATCGAAGAAGTCAATATCAATACGATCAGGATCAGAAGAGTGATTAATCTGCCCCAAGTATCCTTCAGCATAACTAAATGCTAGGCCTGAGATCAGGATACCTACGCCTTCTGCCGGTGCAATCTCCATCCCATCGCTATCCTCTGCGTAGTATTCCACATAAATAGAATCATTTTCTGTGGTGATAATATAATCGGCGAGGTTGATAGGATTGAAGAAATTATTTAGTTCTACACATTCACCTTCTCCGCTATATGGCCCCAGTGTCCGTACAATAGTAAGCGGCTCTCCGTCTTTCTTGACGGTAGGAAAGGTCATGGTAGTCGTAATTTCCTTTTCGTGACAATTGACAAGGCTCCAGAACATAAGGCCATCTTTCAGATCCATTTGGTCAATAATCAAGCCGTCAGGTCCAGAAAACGGTAAGGCTTCTCTATTGCTCTCAATAGCAATACCACCTAGTCCGGAAAGCGTAGTATTGATGGCCTCAAATACATCATCGGCGTTTTCTGTCAAAACACTTCCACTGTACTGCAAGCGTAGTAAACCATCAGGAAGCACTGTGAGTACAGAATTTTCCTCAAAATTTTCCAGCAGGTCGTTCATAGAAAAGCTGGTATTCAACAATGGGATAGCATACTCTGCTTGGTAGCGAGAACCATCAGCATCTTCCAGATCAGCGAACTGGTTACAGCCCACTAATAGGAGCATCAGCACACCAATTGAACTCATCCCAATTGTCGAAAAAACGTTTTTTGGTAGTTTCATAAGTCTCGTAGCAATTTCATTAAAGCGGACCTTTCCGGACATACCTTGGACTGATGTGTCAGTAAAGGTTTAACACAACTCAAAAGGGAAGTTCTTCAGTAAATCCGGGGAATTGGCAGTAAGTGGATGTTGCGGCAGCAAGCCAGAACAAGCATTTGTAACGCCCATTCTGTTTCTATAACGGTAAAGATACACGAAATGCTGCAAGTGATCTTTATTCTCTGATTGGAAAACGCAGGGGAGAAGACAAAAATTATATGTTGATTCAAGTACAAGTAACTATCTTGGCAATCCAACACTTCCCTCCATGGAAATAGACTTGGTAATTAAGGACGATGCATTAACAGCTGCGGTGCGAAGACGCACGGCGGAGCTAAGCCTTCAACACCAAGATTCTCGCCAATTATTGCACAATGATCAGTTGGCGGCCTATCTCGAACTTCATGTAGAACGGTTTGGCCAAAATGATGGCCTTAGTGAGGAAGACCGAAAGCTAGCCCGCATCGCTGCTTTATTCTATCCCATTGGAATACAAATAGACTCAGCTAAGCCTGGCAATGCATTGGGTGCTATTATTCCACAGCTTATGACGGAACAACATTCGGAGACGTACAGCTCCGAAGTGCAAGGTATCCTGAGCGAAGTGTATCAAGGCGCACCCGCACATGCTGCCAGCAAATTATTGATGGATGCTTTAATCGGTACACATTGCAATGATGAGCCACATCGCTGGGCGGACATACGCCAATTGGAGCAGGATCTACATCAAGGACCACAAGATCGTCTGCAACAGGCTCAGGTGCGTATGCAAGAATTACTGAGTATCCGTTTTCATACCACTGCAGGAAGGGCCTACTGGCAAGAAAAGGTCGCGCAAGCGATTTTGACTCACAAGAAAAAACTAGAAAAGCTAAGCCGAGGTATTCCGGAAGAGGTTGACGAAGTACCTTTTGCTGGCCTAGAACCACAGCTCCCTGTCAGAGGGGCGCAAACTTATTTTCGGGCCGTTTACCGAAATCATATTAACCTGAGTGCTATCGCGGATAACAAGGCAAACATCATGATCAGTGTTAACTCTATTCTGATCAGTGTACTCATCACCTTTTTATCTTATCGAAATATAGCGGAGACCCAGCCGGCAGTACTGCTGCCAGTAGTTATTTTCTTGGTAACCGGTCTAACCTCACTAATTTTTGCGGTGCTATCAGCACGCCCAAAAGTAACAAACAGTAATGCTGACAATATTCAAAACCCTACTACAGGTTTGGCATTCTTTGGCAGCTTTGTTCATTTGGATCGCGATGCTTTCACAGAAGCTGTAGATGACATGTTTCAAAGTAGCAACCAGCTCTATACCAATATGGTGCAAGACTTGTATCATTTGGGAAAAGTGTTGGACAAAAAATATCGCTACCTCTCCATTGCCTACAATATTTTTATGGTTGGCTTAATTGTAACTGTTGTACTGTTCCTTTTCACCTTATTTGCCTTTTAGTCTTATTACCCATGCAAGATCAAGCTGTAGAAGTTAGAAATGGTGAGGAGCTCGACAAGGAGCGACTGTCACACTATTTGCAACAACACGTCCCTGATTTTACTCACATTGAGAACATCAAGCAATTTCCTGGTGGTTTCTCAAATTTGACCTACCTCCTAGAGACCAACATAGGGGAGTGGGTTTTACGCCGTCCGCCGAAGGGCGCAAAGATTAAATCGGCTCACGATATGGGACGTGAGTATAGAGTCTTAGAAAGACTTCAGCCTATTTATGGACGAATTCCTGCACCTATCCACCTTTGCGAAAACGAGGAGGAACTTGGTTACACCTTCTACACGATGGAAAGGGTAAAGGGAATTATTCTCAGAAATAAACCGCCAAAAGGTCTAGATCTTTCGGCAGAGCGAATGCGGGCGATTTCCGAAGCTACAGTAGACAATTTAGCACTGCTGCATCAGATTGACATCAACACTACTTCTGTTGGTGATATTGGCAAGCCCGAAGGATATGTAGCACGGCAAGTGGCTGGTTGGATCAAACGTTATCGGAATGCACAAACCGATGACATCAAATCAATGGACGAAGTTGCGCAATGGATGGAGGCCAACCAACCTGCCGACGGCGCCCCGGGCCTGATTCACAACGACTACAAATACGACAATTTAGTTTTAGACCATAACGAGCCAGCTCGTATTCTGGCGGTGCTGGATTGGGAAATGGCCACGGTAGGGGATACCCGAATGGATTTGGGCACCACACTGGCGTATTGGACGGAGGCTAGCGAAGCTAAAGTCATGCAATTGGCCGCTGGAAACCTAACTTGGCTACCTGGCAATTTAAACAGGGCACAAGTCGTAGAACGGTACCAACAAACAACAGGCCAAGACCTCGGCCCAGTACTGTTTTACTATGTATATGGTGCCTTCAAGATTGCTGTTATTGTGCAACAAATCTACCGGCGCTGGAAACAAGGACATAGTAAAGACCCTCGTTTCAGTCAACTCATTCATGCGGTTCATTACTTTGGTAACCTGGCAAGTCTGGCTATCAATAAGAATCGTATCAGTGATTTATTATAGGCTTAAGGCGTTAAAAAAACGCTAATAAGTCGAAGTTTATAAAATACTACAATCGTCCAGCAACGTTTATAGCATACTTTAGAGAGTATCCGTGCTGAAAAACCTGTAGTGATGCGTACCAAAACCTGCTTGTTTATTGTCTTGATCGCCATTTGTTTTGCGGATTTAACCGCGCAGCAAAGTGAGACCCAATTGGCGTACATCAATCGTTATAAGGATATCGCCGTCCGAGAAATGGATCGGGCTGGTATTCCTGCTAGTATTAAACTAGCACAGGGTATCCTGGAGTCTAATTCTGGCCAGAGTGTACTTGCTCGTCGTGCTAACAATCACTTCGGCATCAAGTGTGGTGCAAACTGGGAAGGCGGCACTGTCTACCGGGAAGATGATGATTATGATGCAAATGGCAAATTGATAAAGAGTTGTTTCCGTTCTTATAAGAACAGTGATGCCTCTTATATCGCACACTCCGAATTCTTGCGTGACCCTCGCAAAGCATTTCGTTATGGCTTCCTTTTCCGTTTAGATCCTCGTGATTATCGTCGTTGGGCACACGGTTTAAAGCAAGCTGGATATGCGACAAGTCCAACTTATCCAGAGAAGTTGATTTCAATTATTGAGCGTTATGAGCTCTTCCGTTATGACGATGCTACATCAGTAGATGTTGACACCCCTGCAGATATCGTGGCTAGCGGAATTCTTGACAATAATGATGTCCGCTACGTGGTTGCCAATGATGGCGAAACACTAGAGGATATTGCCCGTCGGGTAAACATCAGTGTTCGCAACCTGATTAACTATAACGAAGAGTTAAAAGATGCTCAGCAAAATGTAGATCGGGGAGAGTGGGTATACCTACAACCAAAGCGTAACAGCTATCGTGGTCGAGATCGATACCACACCGTTGTAGCAGGGGAAAGTCTCTTTGATATTTCGCAGAAATATGGCGTAAAGCTTAGTAAGCTTTTTAAGCGAAACCGACTATCATCTGGGCAAGAGCCTGCGGTAGGGGAAAGAATAAAACTCCGTGGCGGAAAGGTAAAGGACCGTCCTAAACTACAGCAAGAAGTAGAGGAAGAGCCAGCAGTGATATCAGATGACGCTCCTACCTTGCCAAATGGAGAAATTGATTTTGACGAGCCAATTGAAGAAGAGGATACCGTGCCGGCACCAACACCAAGTCCTGCTCCGCCAGCAAACCCAGTTATTGTTCAACCGGAGGCACCAGCAGGCGGTGATCAGCCAGAAGTACCTATTATCATCATTGATCCTAATAGTGAGCCAGCTCCTCCTCCGTCAACAGAACCTACGCAGCCGACGAATCCGGCACCAGCGCCACCAAGCAATACAGATCCTGCTCCAGTGATTACTCCAGGGCAGCCTCCTGCACCGACACCGCCGCCGCCAAGTTCAGGCGATGGCCCAGTTTATCATACTGTCGTAGGGGGAGAGACACTATATGGAATTTCGCGCCGCTATAATACTACGGTAGATCAGCTAAAGGCCCTAAACGGCCTCACTACCAATACAATCCAAGCGGGAATGCAACTGCGAGTCCAGTAAGGAGATAGTATATTTTGCTATGCGTGGGGGAAGGCTTATGTTTGTGTTCTGACTAGTCTATAACAGTATGCAACTCAGAATACTACTTATCATAAGCCTTCTTTCGTGTGGTCTAATGGCCCAGGCACAAGGCACTTATTTCGGCCTCAAAGGTGGGTTGACCGTTGGAACTCAGCAATGGAATTCCTTCGATCGGGATCCCTTAATTGCTTACCACGGAATTCTATCTATTGAGAGTTTTCCCGAACAAGGTAGATTCTCTTTGTTCGCACAAGCAGGTTATCATCTAAAGGGTAGTGCTATCCGCCAGAGTCTATTTGGCAACCCGTTCAATTCTAGCTTTGTTTCTTTTCCTGCTCAGCGTTTTGAATTTCAAAATATCAGCCTCTCTGTAGGTGCTAAGCAAGTAATAAGCGAAGTGGGTAGCGGGCAACTGTACTATATGTTCGGTATCCGTGGTGACTACACTATTGACACGAACCTAGATGAGTACGAGCGCTTCGTAGAGCGCAATCAGATTACTGCTGGCATCTATCCACTGGATGTCTATTTCACAGGCGAAACCTTATTAGGCGTAAGAAGGTTAAATTATGGTTTCCTTGCCGGCGGTGGTCTCAACTTTCCGTTTTCTGAATATGTTGAAGGACTAATTGAATTTACCGTCAACCCAGACTTTTCACTACAATACGAACAACCAGCAATTCCCAACGTTATTGACCCAATTACAGGGCAAAACAGAACGTTGCCGGAGCGCAAGATTCGCAACCTAACTTTCGAAATCACAGTAGGTGCTCGATTCTTGCGAAAGGTTGAATACATAGACTAGCGATTACATGATACTCAGAAGCGAAAACCTGGTCAAAATTTATGGCCGACGCAAAGTCGTAAGAGAGGTCTCACTACAAGTACACCAAGGTGAGATCGTGGGTCTACTAGGGCCTAACGGAGCTGGTAAAACTACCACCTTCTATATGACAGTGGGTTTTATTAAACCTAACGAAGGCCGGGTTTTCCTAAACGATGAAGACATCACCGATTTGCCGATGTATCAACGTGCTCGTAGAGGAATCGGTTATTTACCACAAGAGCCTTCCGTATTTCGCAAGTTGAGCGTGGAAGACAACATCAAGGCAGTGCTTGAGATGACCGCCTTGAGCAAAAGCGAGCAGCGCGACAAACTGGAGTCGTTGATTGATGAGTTTAGCTTAGAAAAAGTACGCAAGTCTTTCGGTGACACCCTTTCAGGGGGTGAGCGGCGGCGTACTGAAATTGCCAGAGCATTGGCCACTAACCCTAAATTTATCCTACTTGATGAGCCTTTTGCGGGTATCGACCCCATTGCCGTAGAGGACATCCAGTACATTGTAGCTAAGCTTAAAACCAAGAACATCGGTATTCTCATCACGGACCACAATGTACAGGAGACCCTGAGTATTACCGATCGGGCATACCTCATGTTTGAAGGAAGTATCCTAAAGGCAGGAACAGCTGAAGAATTAGCAGCAGATGAAGTCGTTCGAAAGGTTTACTTAGGTAAGCACTTCGAATTGCGTCGGAAGGTCATTGATGTAAACGAGCGCTAATGAAGTTATTCCGCTTAACCATATTAGCTCTTATTATTATCAGTTTAAGCTTAAGTGCTTGCGGCTCTAAAGACACCGCTGTTAATTTACGCTTAACGCCCACCGAACGTAATCGAATCGATACTATATACACTGCTCGCCTTGATAGTCTTCGTCCGATCTGGGATAGCTTGTGCGAGATCAATTATCCCGGCATAGTTGAGCAGGCAGTAGATAGTATCGTGCAACAGCGTTTGGAGGAAGAGGCACGCCTCCGAGCCCGAATCACCGATTAATTGACTATGCGGATCCTACTTATTTCCATATTACTGATCTTCTGTTCTTGTGAAAGTGCTACACACGTAGACATTGACGCAGTCATTGAGGAAAAAGTACAGGAACGCCTTAATGAGTTTCAGAGAGTTGTTATGCAGCGTTGCCGTGATCGTGCAATGGCAGAGGCAGGAGATTTGGCTGATTCCATCATCATAGAACAAGCTCGACGCTTACGTGATACCACTGCCCGCCCAATAAAGCCGCTGCGCCCAGATCAACCGGAACTTAAAACGTTGGAAGACAGTCTTGAGTTAGCTCCGCTTTTTGATACTACGCTCAATCTTCCACCGGTTAAAGAAAAGGAGTTGAAGTCTAGAGGGAACTAGCCCTTAATCAATAACTCGCATGCCCAGCCAAATAGCGATCAAACCAAACGCCAGACTCATCATCAGATAGGTAAATGCAGAAAGATAGTCTGCTTGCCGGAGCATTTGAACCAGTTCATTAGAAAAGGTGGAAAAGGTGGAAAACCCTCCACAGAAACCCGTCATTAATAAGAGACGCATCTCGACACTGAGGCTCTGCTTAGACGCCCAACCCACCAGTACTCCCAGTATAATACAGGCCAAGCCATTTGCTAACAAGGTTCCCCAAGGATATTCTCCGCTACGATTTAACCATTGCCCCAAGCCAAATCGGCAAAGGCTCCCAATACCTCCTCCTACAAAAACCCAAAAGTAGGTCATATAGTCGCTTTTATATTTCGGAGCGCTACTGCAATTCCTGCGGCTAAGCGAGCATTATTCATAACGAGCTCGATATTAGAAACCAAACTTCTGCCTTCTGTGAGTTCTTTAATTTTGGCAAGCAAATAAGGAGTAACTGCTTTTCCTTTGACACCTTCAGAAGCCGCTAAGGCCAACGCCTTTTCTATAGTGGCATTTAAATAGGTTGGATCCATGCTGAATTCTTCCGGGACCGGATTTGCAACAATGGCTCCACCACAAAGCCCTAACTCCCACTTAATGTGCAACATCTCAGCAATAGCCTCTGCCGAATCCATTCGTGCATCGACCGATAAGCCGCTTTGACGAGTGTAAAAGGCAGGAAACTCTTCCGTTTGATACCCGAGCACTGGTACGCCAAAGGTTTCTAAATATTCCAGCGTTAACGGCAGATCTAAAATGGATTTAGCTCCTGCGCAAACGACTGCCACTTTAGTCTGCGCCAACTCCTGAAGATCTGCTGAGATATCAAAATCTTGAGCTCCGCCACGGTGTACTCCACCTATGCCCCCCGTAGCGAAAACAGGTATTCCCGCAGCAGCAGCAACAATCATAGTAGCAGCTACCGTAGTAGCGCCTAATTGCTTCCTTTGTATCAAAAGTGGGATATCTCTCCGGCTGGCTTTCGTCACTGATAATCCGCTGCGGCCAAGTAACTCCAGCTGATCCGTTGTTAGGCCCGCTTGCATTTTGCCATCCATTATGGCAATGGTAGCAGGTATCGCACCAGCCTCTCGGATGGTTTGCTCAACCTGCAGTGCCGTTTCCACATTTTCTGGATAAGGCATACCATGAGATATAATCGTAGACTCCAGCGCTACAACTGCTTCGCCAGCTTCCAAGGCGGAGGCAACCTCCGGACTTAATCTGAGATAAGGATTCATAATCGTATTAACAGAACTTCCGAATATATTCAAGTAAGGTGGCTTCCGACAGGTCAGGACTCGTAGCCAATTCCGATCGAACCGCAATAGTAGAGGCCGCTAATCCGGCCCGACAACAGTCTTCTAAAGACCACCTCCGGCGGCTTGCCCACAAAAGGCCCGCATGGAATGCATCTCCAGCACCAGTCGTGTTAGCTACTTTCACCTTAGCTGCAGCCAGGTGAACAGAGTTTTCTTGATCCGCTGCAAATGCCCCTTGGCTACCAAGCGTTATAAAGACTCGCTGAACGCCTTGATCCAATAATTTAGCAGCCGCTTTCTTCATATCCTCGAGATTCAATACTCGACCACCCGTTAATATCTCAGCCTGTCGACGATTGGCTTTAATCGTATGAAATCGTCCAATATGAGGTTGCACCCGGGCTGCCAGATGACTGGAAACAGGATCAAGGTAAATGGGTATTTCCCATTCCTGTGTCAACAACCAATCGATTGCCTCCGGTGGCATATTTGTTTCTAAACATAGAGCCTCCGATTGCTCCATTGCCTCCTTTTGTTGCTCTAGATAATCGGCCGAAAGTACAGACAAAACCGACAAGTCAGCTATGCCGGCGTAAAGGTCTTTTCGTTCATCTAGTACCGCCAAGTGAATTGCTCCTTTGTGACCATTGGCCAATATGCTATGCCGCACGCCAATATTTAGATCTTGACAATTTTGCAGCAACGCACGGCCGTCTTTGTCATCTCCAAAAGCTGCAACCAATTCTACGTTTAGCCCCAGGCGAACTAAATTCTCTGCAAGATTACGTCCTACACCGCCCGGCGCTTTAGTGACAACTCCAGGAACAGAATCTGTTGGCAGTGGTCTTCCTAACGGAAATCCCATCATATCCGTAATAGCAGCACCTAAGACAAAAATTGGTTTGCTCATGCGTGATAGGTCTTTGGTTTTGGGGTAAAATCTCTCCTTCAAATGTACTACACAAGCGGTACTTTTGTACAGATCGATCAAACTTATTCTAGTATGCCTGTTCCTTTTTCTGAACTCTTTGGCGCGCAAAAGCCGTTGATTGCTATGATTCACGTCCCTGCACTGCCTGGTACTCCAGCCTATGAAGGAAACTGGCAAAAGGTTTTGCAAAAAGTTCGAGAGGAAGCGGACCTCCTCAGATCTGCGGGTGTAGATGCTTTAATGTTGGAGAACATGCACGACACCCCTTATCTCAATCGTACGGTAGGTCCGGAAATTGTGAGTGGGATGACGGCAGCAGCTATTGCCGTTAGAGGCGTTGCACCTGACTTACCCTGCGGCATACAAGTTTTGGCAGGTGCCAATCAGGCTGCGCTAGCGGTGGCGCTGGCCGCCGATTGTCAGTTTATTAGAGCCGAAGGATTCGTCTTTGGTCATCTGGCAGATGAAGGCTGGATGAACAGTGATGCTGGAGCACTGCTACGATACCGGAAATCAATCAATGCCGAACATATCAGTGTCTATACCGACATTAAGAAGAAGCACAGCTCCCATACCATTAGTTCTGATGTAGACTTGGGTGAGACGGCCAAAGCGGCTCATTTCTTTAAATCAAATGGTTTAATCGTCACCGGTACAGCAACTGGAAGCCAAGCTGAAATATCAGACCTGAGGGCGGTTAAAGAAGCTTGTCCTGACTTACCAGTCCTGGTTGGAAGTGGCATAACGGCGGATAATGCCTCCGAATACAAAGAAGTTGCTGATGGCGTTATTGTAGGTTCCTTCCTTAAGGAGAGTGGGCATTGGATGAATGAGTTGTCTACGGTGCGTGTTCAGCAGTTGGTTTCAAGATGGAATAATAGCTAGCAACCTAATTTTTCTACATCAACTTAGTCCATTACTGTATTTTTGTTTTAGTGTTGAGCTAATATATTAGCTTGGAATTCTCTCTCTTTTCGATTTTTTATTCAATTGCGCTCTTATGAAAAAGATCAAAAGTCTATTTCTAATTCTATCTCTACCTTTTATAGCCATAGCCCAACCAGAAGCCTACAACTGGTACTTTGGGGATCAATTTGGATTAAACTTCAGTTCCGGTGAACCGGTAGTCGTATCTGAAAGTGCTATTCGCACCCGTAAAGGATCGGCCACGGTCAGCGATGCGGAAGGGAATCTGCTCTTTTACACGAATGGTGGAAGACCATTCAACAATCCCTTTGGTTTACCTGGTCAGATATGGAATCGAAATCATGAGGTCATGTATGATATGGGGCTCATTTTTGGCGGAAGTTCAGAAGCTACGCAATCATCCCTGATCATACCAAAACCAGGACAGGATTCAGTATATATCCTTTTCACTGTAGAGGATTCTAACTGGGATGAGGGCCCCAATACTCCGAGTGGTTATCCTTTGGGTCGAGGCTTTCGTTATTTCGAAATAGATATGCGGCTTAATGATGGCCTTGGTGGTGTTACAGTAACCAATCGAAGGCTACATATCCCCGCTCATCAAGCACTTGCAGGTACACTTCATGCCGATGGTGAACGGTATTGGATACTGACTCTTGATTGGACGGAGGATAGCTTTGTACGCCTCTTAGTAGATGGCAGTGATTTCATGTTTCCGACCGACGTAGAACTTGTACCAACACCATTTGATCCTCCTTTTGCTCCGGAAATCAAGATCTCTCCCGATGGTAAATGGATCGTTTGCGCTACCAGAATTATGTCTTTTGATAATGCTACGGGTGAGATTGGTAATGTAACAGCGGTGCTTCCAAATGCCTATAGTTTTGCGGGCACTTTTAGTCCAGGAAGTCGCTACTATTATTACCGCAACTTAAGTGGTTTTATTGGACGTGTTGATTTGAATGCGCCGAATATCCCAGAATCATTGGAAGCCTTGTCGCCTATTAATGAACAGCATGGAATAGGCAGTATGCGGCTAGGGCCCTTTAATAGAATCTATTTCTCTACCAATGACCATGATGACACAACCAGAATAGGGGAGATTCGTTGCCCTGATACTCCGAGCCCAATTATCAATGAAGAACTTTTTATTATTCCTCCGGAGGAAGGGAGAATTCGGCGAGTTAGTGGTTTCCCAAATTTTACGGACCACATCTTCATGAGAGAACCCAATAAAGATACCCTCCCACCAGAAAACCTAACGTTTTGCGCTGGAGATGAACTCATCCTTGAGTCGCGCATTATCAATCCCTCCTACGAATACGAGTGGAATACCGGTAGCACAAACGAACAGATAACCATCAGTGAAGGTGGAGTGTATTATCTGAATATTACCGATGAGTGCGGCGTAACCACCTACGATGAGAAGAACGTGGTTATTGTAAATCCACCAAGCATCGGGTTTGGTGAACTTGCCCTGGATGAGCTATGCATTGATGAAACCTATACGCTGAATCTATTGACAGATTCAGGAAATGATATCATATGGTCTTCGGGTGAATCAACTGACAATATCCTCCTATCAGAATCGACAACTTTATCCGTTACAGTCAGCAACGATTGTGGAATAGCTAGTGCGGAGATCACGGCCGAATTCATTGACTGCCTTGAAGATTGTGAACTCATTTTTCCAGATATTATCTCGCCGAATGGCGACGGTATTAACGACACCTTTGGAGGCTTTAATAATTGCGCCCCCATTAGTTATGAGTTGCAAGTCTACAACCGATGGGGTAAACTAGTTTTTGAATCAGACAATATTGCCAATGCTTGGGATGGACGCTTAGATGGCACAACAGTTCCATCAGATGTATACATTTTCCGTGCTCAATATCGCTTTTCAGAAGAGGAAGACTACCAAGTCAATACTGGTCAACTGACAATACTCAGATAAATTAGACCTTTCTTCCTTTCCATCGAGAAGAGATCGGCAAGAGGGCTAAGGAACCTACTAGTACTACATACAACATATGCAAACCAAGTGCTGGAATGAACCAATTTATCCATTTTGGATTACCTAATTCTTGGCTAGCAAAGCGCAGATAATAGTATTCTGAGAAAGCTTTTATCAAGTAGGCGCCGACCAAAATCGACACATAATAGCTAGCGGTAAATAGCAATGGAATTCCCAGAAGCAGTCCTAGGTTCAGGATATACACCGCTGCCTGAAATAGGATTAGGTACTTATCGGTATACCCACTGGTTTTGCCTGCCCACCGCAATCGCTGCCAGAAAAACTCGGACCAACGAATAGCCGGCGGCGTTTGAACACTAGCCTTTTTATCGAATGCAAAAGCAATCTTAACCTGAGGGCTTTTGACCGCCTTTTGAAGTAAAAAAATGTCATCACCAGATGCTCGATGGGTATTCCCAATAAAGCCATCTAATTCTATAAAAAGTGACCTACTAATGGCGAGGTTTGCACCATTAGCTAGTATGGGACTCCCTGCTTGTACGGCTGCTCCAGTAAGCAACAGCGTGCCACATACATCTAGGCCTTGAAACGCTTCCAATAGGTTTGATCTTGCGCTTAGTTGTACTGGCGCCAAAATCATATTGTTCCCGGCAAGAATTAATTGAGATATCTGATTGAGCCAATCTGGACCGGCTATACAGTCGGCATCCGTGAAGACCAATATGTCACCTTTAGCGAGCCCAATTGCTTTGGTTATGGCTGCCTTTTTACCATGGTCCTCACCAGATAACTGTAAGAACTGGATTCGTTCATCAGCAATTGCTTGTACTTGTACAGAAGTTCCATCTTCAGAATGGTCGTCCACAACAATGATCTCTACCCTTTCTCTTGGGTATGACTGAGTAAGTACAGCACTTAAACAGGCTTGAATGGTAGTGACTTCATTCCTGGCAGGAATAATGACGGAAAAAAAAGGTAGCTCATTTACTTGTGGCCTTAACGGTGCCTTTTTACCAGCACTCCAATAAGTAGCAACCTTATAGAGGAACAGGGCATAGAATAAGCTGCCCACAAGAAGGGCAATGCTGAATATCATTATTATTGAATCCAACCCTCTGGATTGAGGCGTTCTTTTTGACGCCACACTTCGAAATGCAGTTCGCCTGCCTGCTTACTGATTTGCCCTAAAGACTGGCCCGCACGTAGCTCAGTACCACTATTAACGCTGACTGTTTCCAGATTAGAGTATACTGTATAATAATTGCCGTGTCGCACAAGGACCATATTACGATAACCGGGAACAAAGTGCGTACTGACAACTGTACCATCAGCGACTACCGCTACATCGGTCCGGCCACTTACGCTGATGTCAATACCGTTATTAGAAATCTCTACACCCTTAACGGTAGGGTGGGGCTGCCTGCCAAAACGCTTAGTGATCTCTCCTTCAACAGGCCAGGGTAAGTTTCCTTTTAAACGAGAGAATGTTCCATCTTCAGCAGAAGCTTTATTTGAAGAAGTACTAGCCGTCGCTCCGCTGGTACGAGAGGCACGTTCTTCCCGACGAATTCGCGCCATCTCAGCGGCAATGGCCTTTTCGATCGCTTGGTTAAGTTCCTCCTTCGCTGCTTCTTGCTCTTTCAAGTGAGCAAGGATACTGGCCTCACTCTTCTTCAGCTGATTCAAAAGCTGATCTTGCGCATTCTTTTCCCGTCCGAGCGCAGTTTGTTGATTTTGCTCCGTAGTTAAAAGGACAGCTTTTTCTTCTCGGTCCTTTTCCATCTGCGTCAGCTTCGACTGCAGAGATTCCTGAGTAGCTAATATGAGTTTAGCTTGGCGAGAACGGAACCGTTGATATTGCCGGAGGTATTGCCAGCGACGAAAGGCCTCGTTAAAGCTGCGAGAAGATAAGATGAAGGTGAGCCAAGAATGTTGTAGACGGGCCCGATATGCAGCACGAACCAGTTCGCTGTATTCATTCTTCAAGCGACTAATATCATCGCTTAAAGCCAGTACTACTTCATTAGTACGTGAGATACTGTTTTCCGTCTGTTGTACTTCTTGCTGAAGGGTAAGGATGAGTTCCTCCCGATTGCGGATCTGCTTTTGCAGGAGTGCAACCTGCACCAATGCTGCCTCTTTGTTACGACGAGTATCTCCGAGGCGACGCGTGTTCTCCTTAATCTCAGCCTGTAACGCTTCCCTTTTTTGACGTAGTTCGTTCGTGGATTGGCCCCACAAACTGAACGTTACCAGTAAGAGGCAAGCGCTAATTAGACATTTTCTGATAACGAGACGGTACGCTAAACTTGATATCGGTAGGAACGTTGAGTTCAACTTTTGTGAATTCTATTTCAATATCTGCTTTACCTGTTTCGCGGCTGTTTACCGCTATCTTACGAAGGTAAGAAAAATCGCGATTGGCCCCTGCGTCCTGATAGTTCTGCAGATCAATGGCCAAGGTCCGTTGCTGTGAGGTTTGCTCTACCTCCATGCGTTCTAGCAAATAGTTAGGTAAGGAAAACCAATAATCGTTCTTTGCATTGGTGCCACTGGCTGACCAGCGAAGTTGCTCGCCTTGGGCTAGTGCTTTTGCCGATGCTTGAGTAAGGAATATTGGATTTCCCAGAAGCATCTGCTGGAGCGTAGTGATATCTCCTGGCAGGTTATATTTTTCCGAGATGTAGCTAATAGGCTCAGCCGCATACTCTTTGTTGAAGCGATCCAGAATAAAGAGCGAATCTGGAGTTATCATCGCCCGAGCGATCTCAAATCCAAATTTCTTTACACTCATCCAGATGGCTTTGTCTTTTTCCATCTTGATCGTAGCTGTAGCACCTACGGCCATACTACCATCATCGTAAGACAACTTTGCACTGGCATTAAGCCAATCTGCTTGTAGTTGTTGTTGGATGATGTTTTCTAGATAAGCTTCCGCCGAACTTGGTGCCTCCTCTACTACAACTTCCTCGGTAGCTTTTTTTCCTGTATTACAGGCCAGGCCTACCAAAACGATATGTGCTAGCAATAAAAAAGATGAAAAACGGGATATACGAGCGAACATCATAGACTTCGATTAGCAATTTTATCTAGTAAACGCTGACTATTCTCTCCTAGTGTCTTAGCAGCTTCCCAATATTCCACAGCTTGGTCGGTATTCTTCAATTGATACTGAATATCACCTGATAGTTCCAGGGCTGCAGGCCAATATTTCGCTCCTGCAACTCGTGCTTTAGCCATCGATTCCTCTGCATCCTCATAACGTCCTTGCTGGTAAGCAATTCGAGCCACGAGTTCATTATAATAAGGATGAGTAGGTACACGCTCAGCCGCTTTTCTGCTGGCTGCTCTTGCATCTTTCACATCCCCTTTTTCAAATAAAAAGGCAGCGTAGCGATAATTCACATCAGGAGAATCGCCAGCTAGATCGAGGGCTTCATCAAAGGCACTTTGCGCTCCCGACCGATCCCCTTGATGACTCAAAACTTGACCCTCAAGTGCTTTTATCTCTCCTTTCAGTGCAGGGTTACGGCCACTCATCATATCAGCCATACTTATTGCATCCAATGCGTCGTCATATTCTTCTGTTGCATCCGCACCAATTGCCAAATAGTACTGAATGATCGACCGATTAGGGAAGACATCAAGCGCATCATTGGCTGTATCATATAAACCGGCCGCATCTCCAACCTCATAAAGAGATGCTAAGAGTTGTTCCCAAACTGGAAATACGTTCTCGTCGCGCTCTAGCGTTGCGCGATACTTTTCAATCGCTTCTTTTTTACGGCCACTATGGTATAGCAGGTCACCTGCAGCTGAGAACGGTTTAGGATCACTACCGTGTAGCTCCTCCATAATACTTGTCAACTCCAGCGCTGCATCTGCAATCACTACATCGCCCGTTTCAGCTACTTGTGAGATAAAAGGATAGAGTTTGCTGATCTTTAAATCAACAGCTACATCACTACGTTCAAATGCAGGTCGAAGGTCTGCTAAGTAACGTAACTCATCTTGGCGCATATTGGACCCACCAGCCAATGCGAGTTGTGCTTTAGGGTCTTCTGGATTTTGCTCAATAATCTGCTGGTATACTTCTTTCGCTGCCTCTTGATCTCCCTGGCTTTCATAAAAGGACGCCAACAGGTGCTTGTATTCTAGTACTTGTGGAAATGCCTCCATTAGATCAGCGAGTGCTCTAGCAGCTCGTTTGGTATCACCAAGGCCTAGAAATAGCGTATGCTTGCGCCGAGCAATTTCTTCATTAACCCCCACTTCCTTTTCTAAATCCTCATAGACATTGATCGCTTTGTCAATTTCTTGTGCTCGTACTAAGAAATACGCCAAGCGAAATGCCAAGTATTGGTTATCTGGTGACTGCTCAACTAGTTTTTCGTAGAGATCGGCTCCTTCTTGATTGCGGCCTTCTTGCTGATAGACATCAGCTAAGAATTTTAGATACCATTCATTGGATGGCTCTTCGTCCACTGCCGTTTTCAGATAACGGACAGCTTCTTCCAACTGGCCTTCAGCATGCAATAAGCGACCAAGCTCGTAAGCTAATGCGGCCTTATTATCTTCATTCTCTTGGCGAAAAAGTTCCCGCAACATCGTGATGGCCTTATCATAGTTGCCCAGGAGTTTTTCCCGATTAGCTTCAATGAGAAGCTTTTCCCGATTTACTTCCTCTTCTGTAATCTGTTCTTGAGCCCAAGCAGGGGAAAGAAAGAGCAGTAGTAGTAAGAATGTTAAACTAGTTCGAATCACAACTTCGGGTTATCTTAAGTATTCCTGCAAATTTACCATTGTTTTGGCCATTTGCCTGCTATTTCAGCGCAGAGTGCAAAGTGCACTTATTTCTTACAACAACGAAAAATCCTTAGTGGTTATTAGGCTTTCGACTTACTTAAGCATTAAAGCGTTTTATCTTTGCAGCAAATGACGTTTCTATGAAACAAACATGCTTTTCTTCAATCACACATTCGTACTAGCGGCTGATTAAAGAAGACCATGTAAGAGCGCAGTGGTTGCATAAATGCAGTCCCGATAGCTATCGAGATTCTGCAGTTTATCAAGCTGCAAAAAAAACTTTCAAATACATGAAAATCGAGCATCTTGGAATTGCCGTGAAGGATATCGATTCTGCGAATGAACTGTACACCTCTTTACTAGGAAGTGGCCCCTACAAAGCAGAAGAAGTAGCTAGTGAGAAAGTACTGACCTCCTTTTTCCAAACAGGAGAGTCAAAGATTGAGCTTCTAGCTGCTACTGCTCCAGATAGTGCCATTGCCAAGTACATTGAAAAACGAGGTGAAGGCATTCATCATGTCGCCTTTCGAGTAGAGGATATTCGGGCAGAAATGGAACGTCTCCGAGAAGCCGGGTTCCGTCTACTCAATGAAGAACCTAAGCGTGGTGCAGATAATATGTGGGTTTGTTTTGTACACCCAAAATCTGCCAATGGGGTATTAGTAGAGCTATGTCAACCCATTGAAGCAGACGCTGAATAACAACTAACAATTTCTTTTACCCAAAGCCAAACGGTGCATCATGGGATATCAAAGTAGAAAAACAAAATACCGTACCCCACGGGAAAAAAATGCCATAACCTGGCGAAACACCAAGCTAATTTCCCTCTTCTTGTTCTTAGGAGCCTTGGTGTGGATCTTCAAAAATCGCTATGAATATTGGGCTTGGATCAAGACCTATTTCTATTAGTACTAATAGTAGTATCTTTGACTATTAGCTTGTCTAAATAACGCAGTCCCTTATATGAGTAATTTCGTCGTTTCGGCCCGTAAATATCGCCCCCAGCGCTTTGATGAAGTCGTGGGGCAAAAGCACGTGTCGCAAACGCTGAAGAATGCGCTCCAGAGCGATCATTTGGCACATGCGTTCTTGTTCTGTGGACCACGAGGAGTAGGTAAAACAACCTGCGCCCGTATCCTGGCGAAGGTATTAAATTGCCAAAATCCAACCAGCGATTTTGAGCCTTGCAACACCTGTGACAATTGTGTTTCCTTCAGTGGTAATGCCTCATTCAACATCACTGAATTAGATGCCGCCAGTAACAACTCCGTAGAACACATCCGGGCTTTAATTGAGCAGGTTCGTTTCCAACCACAACAAGGAAAGTATAAAGTATTCATCATTGATGAGGTACACATGCTCTCGCAAGCGGCATTCAATGCTTTCTTGAAAACACTGGAAGAGCCACCTCCCTACGCCATTTTCATTCTGGCTACGACGGAGAAGCACAAGATAATACCAACGATCTTGTCGCGCTGTCAGATTTTCGACTTTAAGCGGATCCAGAGTCCGGATATGGTAGCTCATTTAGCAGGCATTTGCGAACAGGAAAAGATCGAAGCGGATCCTGATGCATTACATATCATTGCCCAGAAGGCAGATGGTGCATTGCGAGATGCTTTATCCATTTTCGATCGCATTGTGTCTTTTTCCGGCAAGAGCATTTCTTACGAGGATGTAATTACCAACCTCAATGTTCTCGACTACGACTACTTCTTTCGGGTGGTAGAAGCTTTGCTGACAGAAGATATCCAGCAGACGCTTCTAATTTTTGATGACATTCAACGCAAAGGCTTTGATGGCGATTTGTTCATGACGGGCTTGGCCCAGCATTTACGCAATATTCTGGTGTGTAAAGACGAACAAACGCTAAGCCTACTAGATGCTAGCGACAGTTTGAGAGATCGATACCGCAGCCAAGCTCAAATATCTGGCAGTGATTTTCTTTTGACTTGCCTTAATCTTGCCAATGAGTGCGACATCAACTATAAACTCGCACGGAATAAAAGGCTCCACGTAGAAATGAGCCTGATCAAGATGGCTAGCGTTGGTCGAGCTTTTCGTATTGCTTCCATGCCAACGACCGCAGAACCGGAAAAAAAAACGCTTGACGGAACTGAGCAACGTCCCGAAGTAGCTAATGTCACCGATGTTCCAACGGTAGGAGCAGCACCACAACCTCATCCCACCCAACCGACCGCGAGCAAAGACGATAGCAACGCTCGGCAAGCCAACTCTTCAACCGCTCTAAGTGAGCCCGAGCAGCCTACACCTGCGGCACCAATTGCTGTACAACAAAAAGCAAATACACTAGCTAAGGCAAACTTGAGCAGCATGCTCAAAGAGCTAAAAGCGGAGGAAGAGCAGGTTACAGATAGTGTCGAATCTGTAACGCTAGAAGATGTCCAAGCCGCCTGGAAGACCTACGCCGAAGCAGTAGAACGTGATAGTCTTCGATTCCAACTACAAAGTGCCCAATTGGAAGTAGATGAACTTACAATTACCGTTAAGGTGGGATCATCATTGGTAGAGGGTGCCTTACGCGAGGAGCATGGACTTACAGATAGCCTTAGAAAAACATTGAAGGCACCAGGCTTAATGCTTAAAATTGAGATTGACCCCTCAATGCGTAAAGAAGAAGTAAAGACTAAACCCAAAGTGCTCAATGCCCGTGAAAAATACATCATGATGGCTGAGCAAAATCCTGCAGTCAAAGAACTGGTTAAGCGGTTTGAGCTAAAACCAGATGAATAAATATTGATTACTAGAAGTAGTTCTTTGATCTACTTTCGTATTATCCTTTGTCCTCCTCCTTTCTATACTTGATTCACTTTCAGCATAATAGTACGCTCTATCGTAGAGTATACATTGATGACGATATACTGAAACAACTAATGTAAACCGTCAAAGTGGCGACATGTCTATATTAGAGTACTAGGTAGAAGCAACTAATAAAATGCATCAAAACTTCCTCTGATATAGAACTAAGCTTGACCGAAGTTTCTTTTATGAATATCATAATTAGTGATAGTCTAGTAAACACTATCCGTTCTTACGAGCTTTTAATATTGAAGTAAAGACAATATTCATCGATACCGGCAACAACCATGGACAGAAGTAATTCATTGTGGCACCTTGAGAATATTGATATCAGCGGCATTTTTTGTCCACAGAAAGTGGAATCTGGCGCTTTAGATCAACAAAAACATAGAGATCACAAACGTGGAGAGTATATCTTCTTGCCAGAAGAAGATGCAGATAAGGTATATTTCATTTCTGAAGGCCGTGTCAAAATTGGCAGCTATAACGAGGAAGGAAAGGAAATAACGAAGGCTATCCTTGGTCCAGGTGAGGTGTTTGGTGAGCTATCAGTATTGAGTAAGGAGCATGAAACCAGGCGCGATTTTGCCTATGCCATGGAAAAGACCAGTACTTGCATCCTCAGCATGGATGAAATCGCTTCTCTTATGCGGGAGTATACTGGCTTTAGTCTATTCATGATGAAACTCATGGGGCGCAGAATCTTACAAATGGAAAAACGCCTGGAGTCCTTAGTCTTTAAAGATAGTCGTACCAGAATTATCGAATTCCTTTACAATCTAGCAAATGACAAAGGACAGCGAGTAGGTTATGAAGTAGTAGTGCGCAAGTTTATGACCCACCAAGAGATTGCTAACCTAACAGCTACCTCTCGTCAAACGGTCACTACCATTCTCAATGATCTTCGAAATCGAAACATCCTAACTTTTAATCGGAAACGCTTATTGGTAAGAGATATGGATTTGCTTGAAAAAGAGATGTCAAGCACCGGCGTGTAATCCTTGAGCTACGCTAAACTTTGATCCTTCTTTAAGGCCATTTCTCACCCGAAAAATCAATATCCTTAATCATTAATTGGAGTTTGGTTTTTCCTCCCCAGTGATTTTCCTCAATGGAATAAGCGATAGTAAATTGTTGATTTACAGCAAATTGCTCATAATAATTCCGCATGCCGAAAGCAATAGCATGAAGGGGCGTTGAGCCATCTTGAGTTACTTGCAAGCGAATGTGCTCATCCTTAAGTAAATCAATGGAACCAAAGGCTTCTACATTCTTACTAACAAATACCGGGTTGTGATTAGCGGGCCCAAAAGGAGCAAATTGGCGTAGGATTTTATAGAAATCTGAGGTAACATGCCCCAACTCTAGCTCAGCAGCAATATCAATCTTAGGTTGCAATCCATCTTCTGGCATGGTTTGATCGATCGCATTCTCAAACCGCTTGGTGAAGGCAGGCCAATTTTTTTCTTCCATTGATAAGCCAGCAGCATTCGTATGCCCACCATAACTTAGCAAGAGGTCTTCACAAGATTCAATAGCCTCAAAAAGGTTAACGTTTCCTGCTGAGCGGGCAGAACCAATCAATACATCATCGGATTTAGTGAGAATGATCGTCGGTCGGTGAAAATCCGTTGACAAGCGAGCTGCCACGATTCCAATAACTCCTTTATGCCAATGAGGCTGATAAAGAACCAAACTATTCTTTTCCTCCCAGTTATCAGTATCCGTTACCTCCTCACGTGCTTCGTCCGCTGTTCGCTTATCGTATTCCTTGCGCAATTCATTCCGGTTGCGTAATTGCTCGGCATATTCTTTGGCAACGGATAGAGTTCGGGCTAACATCAACTTCACCACTAGACCAGCGTCTGCCATTCGACCCGATGCATTAATGATGGGGCCAATACCAAATACGATATCACTAATCCGAAAAGGGCGTTTTCGATTGGTGACGCGTATAAGCGCTTGTAGCCCGGCTTTGCGATTAGTATTTAATTGTCGGAGACCATAACTAGCTAATATCCGGTTTTCTCCAACTACCGGCATCACATCACTAGCAATGCTAATTGCTACAAAATCAGCAAGTTCTTGCAAAGAAGTATCTGGCTTATCCCAACTTCGGAGTAATCCTTGTGCTAGTTTAAATGCAACTCCACACCCGCTAAGATTTTCGTTCGGGTAGTTGCAATCAGGGCGTTTAGGATCGAGTACCGCCGTAGCAAAAGGCCATTCATCGCCAGGTAAATGGTGGTCGCAAATAATCACGTCCATTCCCTTTCCTCTAGCACTATCAACCTGTTCCTGGGCACGAATACCACAGTCTACCGTAATCAATAGAGACACTCCTTGCTCAGCTGCATGCTCTACTCCCTCTTCAGAAAGTCCATACCCTTCTTTGTAACGATCCGGAATGTAGAATTCCAATGATCGATGACCAACATCAAGAAGAAACTGATAGAGAAAAGATACCGACATGGTACCATCGACATCATAATCACCGTAAATCATGATTTTTTCATCACGGCGAATGGCCAAATCCAAACGATCAACCGCGCGATCCATGTCTTTCATTAAGAATGGATCATACAATTGGTCCCAGTGTGGCTTAAAAAAAGGCTTGACTTCCTCCGCCTCTGTAATTCCACGCTGCACCAATAGCTGACCTACAACCGGATGAAGTTCCAGTTGCTGCGTCAACTCAGCTGCCTTGTCAGAATCAGCGGCTACCGGAAGCCAGATGGGACTTTGCATGTTTACTGATTAGCCTATACTTGAGCGTATTCTTGCCGTGAAATTCCGAAGGTATGACTTTCTCTATCGCTTACAAAATGGTTTACCAGGCTTGCTTGTATTTTGCCTGGGTATCTTGAAGATTAGAAAGTTGATTAGAATTTTCGATCATCATACGATCGCAATACTAACAAAGAATCGTTTACGAAGGTTCTTAAATAGCGAAAGCCGGATTTGCAATGCAAACCCGGCTTCACCTTTGGTATTAGTAAGTTGCTTTACAGCAATAAAAGCCTAGTTATTACCACCAGCAGCTTTCAATACACCACCCAAGTCTGGGTTAGGTGCAACTACAGTACGGCGGTTTTCGGAACGGCCTTCAGTAGTCTCGTTGTCACCAGTTGGCATAGTGTCACCGTGACCAGCGATAGTGATCTGAGATGGATCAACACCACCCTTGATCAAACGAGTAGCAACAGCCTTAGCACGAGCGTAGCTCAAGTCCCAGTTGTCAGTACCAGCGTCCGCAGCAAATTTGCGATCGTCAGTGTGACCTTCTACCAATACTTTGATAGCTGGGTTAGCTTTCATCTTCTCAGCCATAGCGTCGATAGCGTCACGCTGATCTTTGTTCAGGCGAGAAGAGCTGTTACGGAAGTTAACAGGCTGCTCAGTAACAAGGTACAAACGACCTTCACGCTCTTCCATAGTAAGACCAGCGTCTGAGTAACCAGCAAACATGCCGTTAATTTCGTCTTGTACAGCTTTCAATTCAGCTTCAGTCATGCTCAACTTCTCGTTAAGCTGGCCGATCTGAGTGTTCATATCTGTGCGCAAGTCTGCCAATTCGCCATTTAGGCGCTCCTTTTCAGAAGCCATTTCAGCAGCCAATGCAGCATTATCGTCTTCTAGGCCCTTTACTTGAGCTTGAGTTTCTGCAAGAGCTTGATCAGTAGCATCCTTAGCAGCTTGTAGTTCGTCGAATTTTTTCTTTGATACGCAAGACTGGAAAGAACCCGCTAGCATAACGAAGATCAACGCAGTGAGTATAAAACGCATGTTCCCTTTAAATTTGATTTAAAAATTTTTTTTGAGCCTCTTTTAAAAGAGGCGACAAGTTACTTATTGGTTTGTTCGCTTTTGCAACTCCTTGCAAAGCAAAACATATTTTTTGAATAAAACAAAGTTTATCTTCTCCAATTATCCACAGAAGGAACGGAAGCCGGTAGAATAACCGGTTGTTAGGGGTGTAATTTTCAGTTTTAAACAAAAGTTACTCAGTAGCTATTGTTCTACGCAAATATACGGGCTTATACAGATATTGTATTAGTGGATAAGGCCTAAAAACGCTATTTTTGCAAAAAATCGCTTATTCTCGCCTTTTTTTACCACCTAACGACGAAGTTGAGTACCCATTGCAACTGACATTGCCTTAATATACTACATGGAATACCAAATTATCGAGGAGGAGAAGTTCCAATACATTGAGACGAAAGGAGGACAAAGGACGCTCTTGTTACTGCATGGGCTATTTGGAGCATTGAGTAATTTCTCAGGAATACTGCAACATTTTGGCACCCGCTTCAATGTGGTTGTACCTATGTTACCCATCTTTGAATTGCCCCTCCGCAAGGTCTCATTGGCAGGTCTAGTTGATCATGTCGCAAAATTCGTTGAAGCCAAAGGTTATGAGAATGTCCATGTATTGGGCAATTCCCTTGGTGGTCACGTGTCCTTATTATATACACTAGCTCATCCTGAACGAGTAAGTACAGTATGCCTAACCGGAAGTTCTGGCCTATTTGAAAACTCTATGGGAAATTCTTTCCCGCGCCGTGGCGACTATGAGTTTATCCGAAACAAGACCGAGAAGACTTTCTTTGACCCGACGGTTGCTACAAAAGAACTAGTCGACGAGGTATTCAATACGGTAAATGATCGAAACCGAGCTATCCGTATTATTGCTACGGCAAAATCTGCCGTTCGTCATAACCTCAGTGACAAGCTCGATCAGATCAAAGTCCCAACCCTTCTCATCTGGGGTAAGCAGGATATCATCACCCCTCCTTTTGTCGGTGAAAAATTCAATGAACTCATCGATGATTCAACGCTACACTTAGTAGACGAATGCGGACACGCGCCGATGATGGAACATCCCGAGACATTTAACAGTATTCTCGAGGATTTTCTTGAAAAATATTAAGCTCGGCCACACCATGTGGCACCTATATACCATCTACCCCACCAAGAAAACAATGCTTGTATGAATCGATTATTAGCATTAGCCACTATCCTTTTCCTCTCGGCATGCGGTACCCCAAGGGTTGCTACGATTGAGGAACCACTCGAAATTGAAGAGCGTCAGCTCGACACCTTAGTCATCACCGCTCCCGCGATTACTGACGAAGAGAAGGAAGAAGAGGAAGACTACCAGCTCCCTGTCTACAATGCTAGCCATACACAGACAATTGATCTCATCCACACAAAGCTAGAACTCGCTTTCGACTGGTCAGAAGAACAAGTCATCGGTTTGGCTACTTTGCAATTGCGTCCGTACTTCTATCCAATTAGTGATTTCATCTTGGATGCTAAGAACATGAAGTTCAATAGTATTCAGCTAGAAGATGGAACAGCGTTGGAATATGAGAACAATGGCGTTCAAGTTGAGATCATGCTTCCTCGCACTTATACTCGCGACGAAGAAATTACACTGTTAATTGATTATTTAGCTACGCCTCGCGCTGATGGTGGCAGTGACGCTATCACCTCCGATAAGGGTCTTTTCTTCATTAACCCACGAGGTGAAGAAGGAACAAAACCTCAACAGATCTGGACTCAAGGTGAGACAGAAAACAACTCACGTTGGTTTCCTACAGTAGACAAACCTAATGAGCGTTGCACCCAAGAGATGTACGTGACGGTTGAAGATCGTTTCGCAACCTTGTCTAACGGTCTACTCATTTCTTCAGAAGACAATGAAGATGGCACCCGGACTGACTATTGGAAAATGGATGAGCCACATGCACCATATCTGTTCATGTTGGCTATTGGTGAATTTGCAATAGTAGAGGATACACCTTATAAAGGTAAGCCTGTAAACTACTACGTGGAACCAGAATATGAAGAGCACGCAAAGGCGATTTACCCACATACTCCAGAGATGCTTTCTTTCTTCTCTGATGTAACTGGCGTAGACTACCCGTGGTCGAAATATTCTCAGGTGGTAGTACGCGACTACGTGTCTGGGGCCATGGAAAATACGACGGGAGTTATCTTCGGCGAATTCATGCAACATACTGAGCGTGAATTGATTGACGTACTTATTAACGACAAGATCGTTGCTCACGAAATGTTCCACCATTGGTTTGGTGATTATGTTACTTGTGAGAGCTGGGCCAACTTGACCTTAAATGAAGGCTTTGCCAACTACAGTGAATATTTGTGGTTGGAACACCATTATGGTCGTGACGAAGCGGACCAACATATGATGGAAGAGTGGCAAGGTTATCTTGGTTCCATTCGCAATGGCGGTGCACACCCTCTTATTCATTATGGCTATGATGATAAGGAAGATATGTTTGATGCCCACAGCTATAACAAGGGAGGGTCAGCACTACATATGCTTCGCAAAATCATTGGTGATGATGCTTTCTTTGCTGGTTTCGAACGCTACTTAGTCGACAACGCATTGTCGGCAGTTGAAGTTGATGAGCTTCGTATGGCATATGAAGAGGTCACTGGCCAAGATCTTCAGTGGTTCTTTGACCAGTGGTACATGAGTGAAGGGCATCCATATATTGAACTCAATTATGATTACGATGCGGATAGCAAAGAGGCTATCATCATGGTTGAGCAAACCCAAGATGGCCGGTCTATGCCGCCGATCTTTCAGTTGCCAACTAGCGTAGATATCTATTTTACAGGTAAAGCGGAGCCTGTCCGTCATGAGGTATTCGTGAACCAACGCAAACAAGAAATTCGGCTACCAGCTAGTTCCGAACCAGCTCTCATGATCTTCGATCCCGAGCGTAGCATTCTTGCTCAATGGGATGATAACAAAACCCATGAGCAACTAGCATATCAACTAAAGCATGCACCACGATTCTTGGATCGTTTCCAAGCCGTTAATGGTCTGGATGCTGAAGCTGAAGATTATCTAGAATTGGTAGAACTAGCATTGAAAGACCCATTCTATGGTATCCGTTCTGCTGGCTTAAGCAACTTGCCTTCTGAAGATCTACCAGAAAGCCTTACCAATACCATTGCCAATATTGCCGAAAACGATGAGCACTCGGAGGTAAGATCAATCGCACTTATGGTGCTTGCAGAAATGGCTTACCCCGGTGTCGATGCCCTGGCACAAAAAGCCTTAGAAGCAGAACCATACCCTGTAGTGGGTACGGGTTTGGATGTCCTCTATATGAGAAGTCCCGAATTGGCACTGGATGCAGCTAATCAATTAGCCGATGAAACTAATACTGATATTGTAGAAGTGATCGGTTCTATTTATGCCGATACTGGAGATGCAGAATACCTCCCGTACTTCACTAAGAGTTTAGAGTCATTGGATGGCTTTGCTGCTATTTCTTTTTACGAAAGTTATGGTGTATTGCTATTGGAGGTCAAAGGTGACTACTTAAATAAAGGTGTAAAGCAATTGCGCACCATTGGGGTTGATCAAGGGCAATCACCTTGGTGTCGACTTTCATCAATCAAGACTTTGAGTGAAGTAGCAGGTGAGCTTTCTGAGGAAACAGAATCTGACCAGATTACAAGAATTCAAGAAGCGATTGACGCTATCAAGGCTGCCGAAACCAATCCGCAATTGAAAGGCATCTACCAACAGTTCTAAACAACCGAAAGTAGAAATAGAAGAGCGGCCTGGTTCCAAGATGTGAATCAGGCCGCTCTTTCATTTTATGTAATCGTATAAATTGCAGGTTACTCGTCGGAATTACTGTAGATATTTCTGCTTTTCAAGACACACAGGAGTGCTCATTTTTAGATACATTTATCGCTTCATTTTTTTAGGTCACTGCTAGTTCTTTTCCCTAACCCATTGTAGTGATTCGCTGGGTAAAAATCATAATATTATGAAAGTGCTGAAATTCGGCGGCTCGTCTGTAGCCAAACCGGAGCGTATACGCGCTATTGTGGAAATACTTAACTCGTATTACGCTGATGGAGAACACTTTACAGTAGTATTCTCTGCTTTTGGTGGCGTAACAGATATGCTCATTGAAATGAGTGAGCTAGCAGCAAAAGGGGAAGAAGATTATCAAAATCTCTTTGACGCCTTTAGTGAGCGGCATACCCTGGCTGTCAAAGACTTACTCTCTGAGGAATATCAAAAAGAAGTACTTCCGCAACTAGATCGCAATCACGAAGTTTTGCGAAACCTGCTGCACGGCATCTATCTTGTTCGGGAAGCATCACCTCGGACAATGGATTATGTCCTCAGCTTTGGTGAACGTAATTCAGCTTTCATCATTTCATATGTCTTGCGCCAGGCAGGTATCAAAGCTGCTTATCTAGACGCACGAAAGGTGATCAAGACTGACAAGCAATTCAATTCAGCCAAGGTTGATTTCGATGTAACGTATGATAAGATCCATACCTACTATACTGAGCATCCAGAGATACAAATCGTCACTGGATTTATTGCTTCTGCAAAGGGTGGATTAACGACTACTTTAGGTCGGGGAGGTTCGGACTATACGGCTTCTCTTTTAGCTGCTGGCCTGGGTGCAAAAGTTATCGAGATCTGGACAGATGTAGATGGAGTACTTACAGCTGACCCTCGAAAGGTGAAGAAAGCTTTTACGATTGAAAACATGACCTATGCAGAGGCCATGGAAATGTCGCACTTCGGAGCTAAGGTTATTTATCCACCAACCTTACAGCCTGCCTTAAAGAAGCAGATTCCTCTTTATATAAAGAATACCTTTAACCCGAATTACCGGGGTACCTATATTTCTGGACAGTCAGATCCGGAAGGGACTCCTGTTAAGGGTATTTCTTCTATTGGTGACGTAGCATTGCTCACCCTTTCCGGTAGCGGTCTTTTTGGTGTTCACGGAATTGCTGCTCGCCTATTCAGCTCCCTTGCTCAGGCAGAGATCAACATAATTTTGATTACCCAAGGTTCAAGTGAGCACGCAATTAGCTTTGCCATTCAACCCAAGTTTGCGAAGAAAGCAAAGCGTTATGTCGAAGAGGCATTTCAGTACGAAATAGATCGGGGAGTAGTAGATCCTATTAAGATAGAGGAAGACTTATCGGTAGTTGCCATTATCGGTGAAAACATGCGTTATCGCACCGGCATCTCCGGACGACTCTTTCAAGCATTAGGTAAGAATGGTATCAATATTATTGCCATTGCCCAAGGGTCGAGTGAGTTGAACATATCTGTCGTCATTCCAAAGACCGACGAGACCAAAGCACTCAATGCTTTACATGAAGCCTTCTTCCTAAGCGACACCCAAGAGCTGCACGTATTTATGGTTGGTGTTGGCTTGATTGGTAGTACGCTATTAAAACAACTTAAAGAACAAACTGCCTTTCTATTAGAAAAGCGTTCATTAGAAATCAAGGTCGTTGGCTTAGCCAACACGAAGAAGATGATCTTTGACTCTGAAGGTATCGATCTTGATAATTGGAAAGAGAGTCTAGATCAATCAGAGCAGGTAAGTGACTTACCGATCTTTATTGCAGAGATGAAAAACCGGAATCTCACGAACAGTATCTTTATTGACAATACTGCAAACGAGACGGTAGCTAGCTATTATGAGTCCATCTTGGATCATAGTATTTCAGTATCGACGCCAAACAAGATTGCAACCTCTTCTTCATTCCTCCAATATCAACGTCTAAAAACCATTGCCAACAAACGTGGGGTAGCCTTCAGGTATGAGACTAATGTTGGAGCTGGCTTACCTGTGATTTCCACACTCAATGACCTCATTGAAAGTGGAGACCAAATCCTGGGAATAGAAGGAGTATTATCAGGTTCACTATCATTCATCTTTAATCAGTTTGATGGCAGCCGACCATTCAGTGAAATCGTGCAAGAAGCTAGAGAGCGGGGATATACTGAGCCTGATCCTAGAGTGGACTTAAGTGGTAAGGATGTACGTCGCAAGATCTTGATCCTGGCCCGGGAAGCTGGTTGGCCACTTGAACAAGATGATGTAGAAATTGAATCCATTTTACCACAGGCAGTCCAGGAAGCATCTTCCGTTGAAGACTTCTTCACTCAACTAGCAGCACACGATGATCATTTTGAGCAATTAAGATTAGAGGCAGAAAAAGCAAACAAGATGCTTCGGGTCATCGCTTCACTTGATGAAAACGGGAAAGCAAATATTCAATTGGCTGCCGTTGAAAATAGCAGTCCTTTCTATTTCTTAAGTGGCAGTGACAATATGATTGTATTCACTACAGGCAGATACAAGGACAGACCATTAGTCGTACGTGGTCCTGGTGCAGGAGCAGAAGTAACTGCAGCGGGAGTTTTTGCAGAGATCATTTCTATCGGTCAATTCCTACATTAACAGTAAAACTACTATAAAAGATGGTAAAACTCCGAAATGAAAATACTCAATGAAGTTCGTGTCTTTGCCCCAGCTACTGTAGCCAATGTAGCCGTGGGGTTTGACATTCTGGGTTTTGCGTTCCATGGACCGGGAGATGAAGTTGTTCTTAGACGTTCGACACAAGCGGGCTTAAAGATCACGACCATCACAGGAACAGGGGACAAGAAACTTCCACTGGAGCCAGAACGAAATACCGCTGGTTTTGCAGCACTAGGATTGCTTCGTCATCTTGGTCAAGAAGATCTGGGGCTGGAGATGGAGATACATAAAAAAATGCCTTTTGGCAGTGGTTTAGGATCAAGTGCGGCCAGTGCTGCTGCGGGAGTTTTTGCAGCGAACACACTACTAGGATCACCTCTTTCAAAAGAAGAACTCTTGCCATTTGCAGTTGCGGGTGAAGAGATTGCTGATGGTGCATACCATGCTGACAATGTTGGACCTGCTTTGTTAGGAGGTATCCTTTTTATTCGTGAAAACAAAACGCTTGATGTACATAAACTGCCTGTACCTGAAGAACTACATGTAGCCGTAGTATATCCACACATTGAAGTTCTAACTAAAGATGCGAGGGCAGTACTTAGTAATCAATTAGAGCTATCTCAGCATATCCAGCAGAATGGAAACCTCGGGGCATTGATCATCGGCTTGTATGAAAACAATTATGACTTAATAGGCAGAGCCTTAGAGGATGTTATTATTGAGCCTCAGCGAGCTCAGCTCATCTCGGGTTTTGCCGATGTAAAAGCTTCCGCTATTACTCAAGGTGCATTGGGTGCGAGTATCTCCGGTGCTGGCCCAAGTGTATTTGCCTTATGTAGAGGAGAAGCTACCGCCAAGCATGTAGCTCAAGAAATGAAATCTGCATTCCAGAAATATGGTATAATGAGTGACGGATACGCATCGCCCATTAATACCGCGGGCGCCATTCAAATGTAAACTTCTCCTCTACCCTATCTAAACAGACAATTATTATGCAGCTATATAGTACCAAAAACCTCGACCATAAAGTTGATCTCAAGAGAGCGGTCTTCGAAGGATTGCCTCCAGACAATGGCCTATACATGCCTGTCTCTATTCCAAAACTCCCTTCATCCTTCTTCGAAAAACTCCCAGATCTCAATATCACTGAGATAGGAATTGAAGTTTGCCGTTGCCTCTTAGGCGATACTATTGCGGAGACAGACCTGCGAAACATAGTTGAAACAGCGATTAACTTCCCAGCACCGGTAATGCAGCTAGATGAGCAAAAGGCAATTTTGGAATTATTCCATGGCCCTTCTTTAGCTTTCAAAGATTTCGGTGCTCGATTTATGGCTCAATTGATGAGCTACTTCAACCAGGGAGAGGAACAAGATCTGACTATTCTAGTAGCAACTTCAGGTGATACTGGAGGTGCAGTTGCGGCAGGTTTCTACCAGACTCCAGGGATACGAGTGGTTATCCTCTACCCTTCTGGCAAAGTGAGTCCTTTACAAGAAAAGCAACTCACTACGCTTGGTCACAATATCACAGCACTGGAAGTAGATGGCACATTCGACGATTGCCAAGCCTTAGTCAAACAAGCTTTTCTTGACCAAGATCTAAGGAGTAAGATTCGTATTAGTTCGGCTAATTCAATTAATATTTCTCGTCTGATTCCTCAATCATTCTACTATTTCGATGCCTATCGTCAAGTCATGGACCAAGGCAAAAAGCTTGTCTTTTGCGTACCATCAGGTAACTTTGGCAATTTGACTGCAGGACTTTTAGCGCATAAAATGGGCTTACCTGTTCATCACTTCATTGCGGCCACTAACAGCAACGATGTAGTTCCAGCTTATTTACGAGAAGGAGATTACATCCCACGGCCTTCTGTTCGGACAATTTCTAATGCAATGGACGTAGGCAATCCAAGTAATTTTGCTCGAATGATTGACCTTTTTAGTACTGCAAAAGGACGTGGTGTACCTACCGATAATGGTATATGGAAAGACATGAAAGGCATGATTTCAGGTTATGCCTTCGATGACCCTACCACCGAAAAGGCAGTGCAGTCTGTAAAAACAACTTACAACTACACTATCGATCCTCATGGTGCAGTGGGTTATTTGGCGCTAGATTCATATCAAGCGGATCATCCAGACACCCTTGGACTCATTTTGGAAACGGCTCACCCAGCCAAATTCCGAGAAGATATGGAGCGCATAATGGATGGTCCAATCCACATTCCAGAACGTCTTGCCGCCATCGAAAACGACATAAAGGTATCCGTGAAGATGGGAATTGGGTATAAAGAATTCTCTTCCTGGCTAAAGGACAACCTTCTCTAAGAAAGAAAAAACGCTTGATCTAAAGCCCCTGTTACTTGGTAGCAGGGGCTTTTCTTATGATGTTCCACGTGGAACATTAGGCACAAAAAAGCCGTTTTTATGTAAACATTTGCCCCCCTTTTTCACTTCTTATTACACTAATTTCAGTGCAATGTTCCACGTGGAACACGCACATGCTTGTGCAATTTATCACCTTTGTGCTTGTCAAAAAACGCTACCATGAGTCTTAAAAAACTTTCCTTCTTCAGCTTCATTGCGCTACTTGGGCTTACACTATCTGCCCAAGATAAGCGCTACAATCACAGCAAGTTTAAACAACTTCAGTACGAACTATCAACTCCAAATGTATACCGGACTGCCTCTGGTGCACCAGGTCATATGTACTGGCAACAGCAAGCAGACTATGTAATTTCCGTCGAACTGGACGATGAAAACCAGCGCATCTCCGGAGACGAGACCATCACATACCATAACAACTCACCAGACGCACTGTCCTTTTTATGGGTTCAACTCGATCAAAACATGCGAGCGAAGGACTCTGACACCTATAAGGTGCGGACCAATAGCATTGATGATCGCATGTCATTGCGTGGCATCAATGGTCTTGAACCATGGTTTGACGGTGGCTTCAAACTTGAACATGTGAGAGATGGGTCGAATAGTCCCCTCCCCTATACCATCGTAAAAACCATGATGCGCATTGATTTACCCGAGCCATTAAAGGCCGGAGAAAAGACTACTTTGAAAATTAAGTGGTCTTATAATATCAATGATCGTATGAAAATCGGTGGACGTTCAGGTTTTGAATACTTCGAAGAAGACGATAATTACCTATATACTATAGCTCAGTTCTTCCCAAGAATGGCTGTATACAGTGATAATGAGGGATGGCAAAACAAGCAATTCCTAGGTAGCGGTGAATTCACTTTGCCTTTCGGAAACTACGATGTAAAGATCACTGTACCTTCTGATCACAAAGTTGCATCAACCGGAGTACTACAAAATCCAAAGGATGTACTCTCTAAAGAAGAGCAAGATCGATTCGCAGAAGCAAAGAAAGCTAGAGAAGAACCCGTAATTATTGTTACGGAAGAAGAAGCAATTGCTAACGAAAAAGAGAAAGCTACCACTACTAGCACCTGGCACTTTAAAGCAGAGAATGTACGTGACTTCGCTTTTGCATCTTCTCGGAAATTTATCTGGGATGCGATGGGGGTAGATCAAGAAGATGGTTCAGTAGTATTGGCAATGTCAATGTACCCTAAGGAAGGTAATCCACTTTGGGAACAATACTCAACTAAAGCAGTAGCACATACACTAAAGTGGTACAGCCATTATACCTTCCCCTACCCTTACCCAGTTGCATGGTCTATTCACGCTGCTCGTATAGGTATGGAGTACCCAATGATTTGCTTCAACTTCGGACGTCCTGAGAAAGATGGAACTTACTCTCAACGGACTAAGTATGGTATGATTGGTGTAATCATTCACGAAGTAGGCCACAACTATTTCCCAATGATTGTAAACTCTGATGAGCGCCAATGGACCTGGATGGATGAAGGGCTGAACTCATTCTTGCAGTACCTTACCGAGCAACAGTGGGAACGTGACTACCCTAGTCGCCGTGGTCCAGCAAAGAATATTGTATCATACATGAGTGGTGATAAAGATGGCATTGTACCAATTATGACCAACTCTGAATCTGTTCTTCAGTTTGGAAACAATGCTTATGGTAAGCCAGCAACAGCATTGAATATTCTTCGGGAGACAGTCATGGGTCGTGAGCTCTTTGATTATGCCTTTAAAGAATATTCAAATCGTTGGATGTTCAAGCATCCTTCTCCAGATGATTTCTTCCGCACGATGGAAGATGCTTCAGCAGTAGATCTTGATTGGTTCTGGCGTGGATGGTTTTTCACCAATGATCATGTAGACATTGCTTTGAGTGATGTCAAGTGGTACCAAATCAGTACTAACGATCCTGATGTAGAAAATGCCTTGGCTCGTCAGAAAGAAGAGGAAGACCCTCGCCGCATTGGTAGTATTCGTAATGAGGAGCAGATTGCACAAACACAGGATGAGATTGATACAAGCCTTCGTGACTTCTATACAGAGTATGATCCACTGGAAGTAAGTGTTCTTGACCGACAAGATTATGAGCGTTTTGTCTCTTCTCTTTCCGATGATGAAAAAGCTGTACTAGAGGCAAACAAGAATTACTATGAACTCACCTTCGATAATGAAGGAGGTCTAGTAATGCCAATTCTTATCCAGTTGGAGTTCGTAGATGGTAGTACGGAAGATCACCATATCCCTGCTGAGATCTGGCGTCGTAACAATGACAGAGTAACTAAAGTTTTAGTTACAGATCGTGAAGTATCCTCTATTGTTATCGATCCATACCTAGAAACAGCTGACACAGATCGTAGTGACAACTACTTCCCTGCTCGCAGAGAATCAAACCGCTTTGAACTTTACCGTCGCCAGAATTGGGGTGGTGGTGAAAACCCAATGCAACGTGCCCGCCGAGCAAAGGAAGCTCAGGGCTCAAACTAGGAAATATTAGTTTGCAGTGAGTAGGCTCGCCTTAGGATGACACATCCTGGGGCGAGCCTTTTTTTAGATAATTCCGTCGAGTACGAAAGTCTTGGATGTAACCACGTTTCGCATTGGAAGCCAATAAGGATCGTTCAACTAATTGTACAACCTCGTCTGTTTTCTCCAGATAACTATCCAGAAGTTTTGCCGTTCGCTTGGGCCGCATCTGCCAACGTTGCGCTAGCTCCACAAAATCAGCATAGGCAGGATGGCCTTGTTTTATCCATTCCTCCGAACGATGATCATCAGCAAAGAGACCAGCACTCAGCGCAAAGTCGGTATCGTCTACGTGGAGACGAGTATTCAACAAATCATATGCAGGACTTAAGAAGTAATCCCCTTGTGGACTCTCGAGTACAGAGAAATTCTTCAAATGTGCATCACCATTAGAAAACAGGTAATTGAACACTACTAATTGAAAGAGTTTCTCGATCTCTACTCGCCACGCAGGCAAGAACTCCTGTAGTACTAATCCGAGTGCCTCATAACTATAATTATACTTGAAGTTAGGTCCCGCATTTTCACTAGTTTTTCCGGCTAGTGATGCAAAGTCCTCACTCCCCCATTTATGTCCATCGGCTCCCAGGTCAAATCGTCTTGTTAAATATGCTGGTGTTCCGTCAGCAAAAAAAACAAGTGCATTTGCTGCAGTACGAATTCCAAACACTTGCTCAGCAATCTGCATCGTCAAGTGCTCATTCATAGGAGCCTGGTCTACCCTCTTTAAATCTCTCGGGATCGGCTTGAGGATATATTGTCCTTGTTCATGAGCATGAGTCAGTCGCAAAGATTTCCCATCTAAAACCATACTTGATTTTTCCTGAACGCCAGAAACCGAGAGCCTTTTACGATTATCAATGAACGCTGCAGCCGTTTCTTCATTTACTGTTGGTGGAGCAAATGGTAAAACATGCGAGACTCGTGCACCATCAAATAGACGGCGTAGAGCAACTGGACTGTAAGTAGTATAACCTTCAGCCAAAGTACTAGGACAATATTGTAGTTGTTCCAGATTCATGTTTCTTTATTCTTCTGCTTCCACAGTAATTGCTCCAATCGTATCATGAACTGCCGTAGCAAGTAGTAATCCAAAATGATCATTTTCATCAATCTTCAACTGCTGACTTTGCAAACGCCGATTCACACCTTCACTTAACATGTTGAAGAAAAAAGGAAATAGGTAGTCACTCTCATATGCTCCTATTCGCTTTGGCAAACGTAAGCTTACAGCTGAAGCTTTAGGATCCACAACCCAAGCTTCATCATAAGTAAAAACATAACCACCTCCAGCACGCTCAGCCAATGTACCCACCCGTTTTCCATTGCGATAGACAATCGCTCTACGTTCCATGATCAGTCATTTTCTTCACTTGCAATACCAACTCTAAGCCTAAAACTTCGGTTAGCTTTTCCAATACCTCAAGCGTTGGATTATTCTGACCACGCTCCAATTTATAGAGGGTATTTATACTGATATCAGCCAACTCCGCTAAATGAGGTTGAGTAAGGCCTAATGACTTTCGCCTAGCCTTAATAATTGTTCCTATTTGCTCAACTAACACTATAGTGTGATTTTTACTTAAAATAAGGGGTTCTTCTATACTTGTCAAGTCTAAATCACACCTTAATGTGATTTTAATCTAAATAAGTAAAATTTAAGCTTTCAAACTACCAAAATCATATTTTAATGTGATTTCAGCTACCATGCATTAATATCCATGCAGTATTGTCCTGAAGTCCGCTTCAGAATGAACCAAACAGATGCTTCACTCATATTAAGACTATCTTTGGCACATCAAAGCCATCTGTATCATCAATGGAGTATAGTAATCCAAAACTCATACTGGATAGTAGTACGATTGAAGCCGGCAAAATTCGTTGGCGTAGTCCGAGTAATATTGCCCTCGTCAAATACTGGGGTAAGTACGGTCAACAGCAGCCGCGTAATCCATCTATTAGTTTAACGCTATCGCAAGCAGCAACTGATACAACTCTCAGTTACGGACCAAAGCAAGCAGATCGAGACATTGATCTTGAATTCTATTTTGCCGGAGAGTCACGTCCTGACTTTGCGCAGAAGGTCGAAAAATACTTCCTCTCTCTGCTTCCAGTTTTTCCTTTCCTAAAGCAGCTTCACCTTAGGATCGATACAGACAATAGCTTTCCCCACTCTGCGGGTATTGCTTCTTCCGCATCAGCGATGAGTGCGTTAGCGCTTATTCTTTGTGGCATGGAAAAACGCTTCTTCAATACACTTTCGGAAGAATCCGAATTCTTACAAAAAGCATCTTATCTATCTCGCTTGGGTTCAGGTAGTGCATGCCGCTCAGTTTATCCGCATGTTGCTATCTGGGGAGATACGGCTAGTGCTCCCGCAGCCAGCAATGATTTTGCTATTCCATATGCAGATGAGGTAGATCCAATTTTCCAGAGTTATCATGATGATATATTAATCATTAGCCGCGCCGAGAAAAGTGTTAGTAGTAGAGCTGGACACCAGTTAATGGAGGATAACCTGTATGCAGAAAATCGCTACCAACAAGCACGTCAAAGACTGACTCGCCTAATCGATGCAATGAAGGAGGGTGACCTGGAGACTTTCGGGAAAATCACCGAATCGGAGGCACTTACCTTGCACGCCTTAATGATGACCTCTAATCCGCCTTACCTACTTATGGAGCCAAATAGTATTGCAGCTATTCGCAAGGTTCAGGATTTTCGGGCTGATACTGGCCATCCATTGTATTTCACTTTGGATGCAGGTCCAAATCTACATTTACTCTATCCGGATAATATTGCGGAGCCCGTAAAGGAGTTCATTCGCACTGAATTGGTACCGCTTTGTCAAGATGGATTATACATTGCTGACCGTTGTGGTGCCGGACCAGAAGAATTAGAAGCTTAAGTCAATGTAGAGATAGTAAATCCGAACCTTTTTTACTTCCCGCTGAAAACTCTTCTTGCCTTTAATTCTGACCAAACGCTTATCTTTGCATCTTAATCCTAACAAAACGAAGCCATAAATCTAAGGGCTTCAAAAAGTGTGTCTTATGGATTTATTTGCAAAGATGAAAGCAGACCGGGGGCCACTCGGTAAATACTCAGAGTTTGCTCACGGCTACTATACCTTTCCAAAACTTGAAGGTGAACTTGGCAGTCGAATGAAATTCCAAGGCAAGGAGATGATTGTCTGGAGTGTCAACAATTACCTTGGTTTAGGTAACCACCCTGAAGTACGTAAGGCTGATGCCGATGCGGCTAAGGATTGGGGGTTGGCTTACCCAATGGGTAGCCGAATGATGTCAGGTGAAACTAAGTACCACGAGGAGCTCGAGCAAAAGTTGGCAGATCACGTGCAGAAGGAAGAAGGCCTACTGCTCAACTTTGGTTATCAAGGTATCATGTCTATTGTGGATGCATTGCTGACTCGTCGTGATGTAGTTGTCTACGACAAAGACAACCATGCATGTATCTATGATGGTATCCGCATGCACATCGGACCACGTTATGCTTTTGAGCACAATGATATTGATAGCTTTAAAAAGCAAATGGAGAAAGCTACTGCCAAAGCAGAAGAAACTGGCGGTGGTATCCTTGTTATTACTGAGGGTGTATTTGGTATGCGTGGTGAACAAGGTATCCTAAAGGAGATTGTTGCTACTCGTGATCAGTATGACTTCCGTCTACTTGTAGATGATGCTCACGGTTATGGTACATTAGGTGCTACTGGCGCTGGTGCTGGTGAGGAGCAAGGTGTACAAGATGAGATCGATATCTACTTCAGCACATTCGCAAAATCAATGGCTGGAATAGGCGCCTTTGCTGCCGGTGATGCCGACGTTATCAACTTCCTACGTTATAACCTTCGTTCACAGATCTACGCGAAGTCACTTCCTATGCCAATGGTAATTGGTGCATTGAAGCGTTTCGAGTTGATGCGAGCTATGCCAGAATTGAAAGAACGTCTTTGGCGTAATGTGAACATGTTGCAGAAGGGGCTACAAGATGCTGGTTTCTATATCGGAAATACTGGTGCCTGTGTTACACCTGTATACATGAAAGGTAGTGTAGGTGAAGCCATTGCACTGGTTAAAGACCTACGTGAAAACTTTGGTATCTTCTGTTCAATCGTGGTTTATCCAGTTATCCCGAAGGGGCAAATGATCTTGCGTCTGATCCCTACTGCTTCGCACACCGAAGAGGATATCACAACTACTTTGGAAGCCTTCAAAGCTATTCGTACTAAGTTAGAGGACGGTATCTATGCTGCTGAAGGAGCCTTAGTTACTGATGATTAATTGATACTTTTCATCAATATAGAAGAAGCGGCCCGGAACATCACTGATGATTCGGGCCGCTTTGATTATGAGGCTTTTAGGAATTAATTTGAGGCATTATCGGATGCTTACAGGGAGCCAAATTTCACTAGCTCAAACTCAGGTGTCGATTCAAATTGCTGCTTAAGAATTCCCAGGTGGCCAGCACCAAATAGCACAAGTACTCGATCGTCTTCTTGGATATCAAGACGTTGAATTTTCCGAAAAATCCGCAGATTGCGGTTATACCAATAGGTAGCTAAAAAGTCTGGCCCGATCGTTTCTCCCAGGGTAAAATCACCAATGAGATAAGCTCCATGTCCCCGGCGAATGACGTCATCGCGATTCATATACTTAAATACTTCCAGCAAGGACAATTCATTTTCGAGATAGGTTTCGTAGTCGTAAAAAGTAGTGTATAGGGAGTCAAATAAACCCTCGCTTTGCCAATCATAATCCTTGAACATTTCTTCAAATACTGGACGAACACTAGCAAAACGCTCATCCTCTTGCATATCTCCCAGTATTGACCCAGCATCACATCCATAGATGGTATCTAATCCCATCCGGTGCATTAGGCGAATACCGATTTGATCACGCTCATTGCGCTTAAGTTCTTCTTCCCCCTTCAACCAACGCTCGTAACGACGCATTAAATAACCGGTATTCGCACCAGATTCAACTACAATTTTCGTCGGTTTAAAGCGTGCCAGGTAGTCCAATAGCTCGCGTACTTCGGCTTGCTTCTCTTGCGACTTCACGTCAATTTGATCCTCTTCCGCAATCTTGTGTGCATCCAGATTTGGATAGGAAAAATGAAAGGTCCCGACGAGCAAAACCTGTGGTAATTGTCGATCTCCAACTAAGATTGAGTCGGGTGAAGACTGCGCTTGAAGATCTGCTGTACCAAATACAACTAGCAACAAAAGTGCGGCAAATGAATATCTAAAGTTCATAACAAAATACAGTTTGGTTAATCGGATACTTCAAATGTAAAGGCTTGATTAACAGGTCAAAAGCGCGATCGATAATTCCTGGGATGCAATCGGCGAATCACAGACCAGCACAAAATCTAAATTCACCGATTGAATTAGGTAATTCACCGATAGTTGGCTCTAGTACTACCTTTAAAGAGTAATTTTATAGTATGAAACGGAAGATTGGCAGCCTGCTACTTTACACATTCCTATTCTATCAAGTATTCGGTCCACTCAGGGAATATTTGGAGGGAGACGATCCATATGAGATATGGAACTGGTTCGACACGACACAAGCATTTCTCTTAGTGTCTACTAGTATTTTGGCCTTTATGGCCTACAGCTTAGGAGCTTATCTAGTCCTATACTATTGCTATAAAAAAGTACCCACTTGGTTACTCGCAATTCTCATTGTTTTAGTAGTCCCGGTATCGATTGCTTTCCGATATCTGCTTCAAGAAGTTTTGATGTATTGGCTGACAGGAGAGGGAAATTATACCGAAGGCTACCCTTTAGATATCTACTTCATTGATAACCTTTACTATGCTTTCGTCTTTGTCAGTTTCGGTGTAATTATCTACTTCTTACATTACTCTCAATACAAGGAAAAACAAGAACAACAGCTCCAAATTGAAAACCAAAAAATTCAATTGTCATTACTTCGCTCTCAAATAAACCCGCATTTTCTCTTCAATGCGTTGAATAATATTTACGCACTTGTGAATGAAAATAATAAGCAATCTCTTCCTGCTTTAGAAAAGCTTTCCAGCATACTTCGTTACAGTCTTTACGAACAATCGGAGTTCGTACCATTTGATAAAGAGTGGCAAAAAATCGAAGATTATATCACCTTAGAGAGCATGCGTTTACCGTATCGTCCAGCATTTCTTTTGGACGTTCCTCCTACTCTACCAGCAGTTTGCATCCCTCCGTTTCTATTTATTGGACTAGTAGAAAACACTTTCAAGCATGGGCAATTAGACCAAGCTGAAAGCCCTGCTCGCATCAAAATTAGCCAAGAAAACGAACTACTCCGCTTTCAAATCAGTAATGGAATAGCACAAAAAACCAAAGATGAAATAGGAGGAATTGGGCTACAGAATATCCGAGATCGACTCGCTTTAATCTATCCCAATACACATGTATTTGAAGTCGAAAATATTGAGCAACAATTCTCTGTTCTTATCGAAATCCCCGCTAAACCATGTTAAAGTGTATCATCATCGATGACGAGCCCCTGGCAGTAAAACTCCTATTAGACTACGCGAGTAAAACTCCTGATTTAGAGGCTGTTGCACATTACAGTAATCCAATCACTGGCATACAGGAATTAGAACAATTTCAGCCAGATGTGATTCTATTAGATGTACAAATGCCAGAATTAAGTGGGATACAGTTTGCTAAAATCGTTCAAGGAAAATACCCTGTAATTCTCACTACAGCGTATGAGCAATATGCATTAGAGGGCTATGATTTGAATGTGGTAGATTACCTCTTAAAGCCTATTTCTCTGGAACGTTTTCAACAGGCAATTGATAAGCTTCAAGAACGCCTCACTCCTTCTACTAAAAGTATAAGCACAGTAGATACGACTCAATATATCTTCGTCAAAAGTGGCTACAAAACGGTTCGTATAGATCTCGCCGACATACTCTACTTGGAAGGACTCAGTGATTATGTTCGGATCCAAACGACAAAGGAGTCTATTCTTACACTCGATACGATGAAACATCTGCTTGCAGAACTGCCATCAGATCGTTTCATGCGAGTGCATCGTTCTCACATTATTGCCTTGGATAAAATTGACTTTATCGAACGAAATAGGATAATCATTCAAGAGAAATATATCCCGATTAGTGCTTCCTATTTAGATGAGTTTTGGGCACGTATTAAACCAACTTCTTAAGTGCCATCATGGTTCCCAAGTGCATTGCTTCGTGCGCCAGGTTGAATTGAAAAGCCTCTTCTATTCGACTCAATTCTACACCATAGCTCGTAGGGTACACCTTGAAGGTTTGAAACATACCTTGAGCATAGTCAGTCTCAAACTGCGTCAAAGCAGTGTCGCTCAAGCTTTGTAGTTCTTGATAAGCAGCTTCATCTACGAAACCATCAGGAGCAGTTCCTTTACGATAGGCCTCAATAAGCGCTTTATCCACAACCGGCTTTTGACCTGACAAGCTATAGCAAAGCAGTTGCTGCGTAACAATGATATGTCCGAAATTCCAGATCAGGTTATTACGAAATCCTTGTGGAATTGCGTTTAGCTGTTCAATACTCAGGCCTTGCATTAAGCCTAACATATTTGCCCTGGTCTGGCGTACTCCCTTCAGGATGAATTGAAAGTTGGCTATAGTCATTGCTATCTACTTGATTGGTAATGCGTTGCCCAAAGTTAATATTATGCGGTAAGGATCGCAGAAAAATTAACTGACCAATTTCGACATTTCAATCGTGAACAGAATGGCCCATTCTAAGCGCGTTCACAATTGGAATGTCGTTTTGGAAATTGATAAGTTATTTTTCAGGTAGTACTAAACATCCAGTAGCTTTCTATTTTTGCTGCGTATTAAAAACAGAAATCATGCGGGTTGTCATTCAGCGAGTAAGTGAGGCTTCAGTAACCATCGACGGAAATGTAAAATCGGCTATCGGAGATGGTCTGTTGGTACTATTAGGTATTGAGCATGAAGATGAGCAGGATGATATCAATTGGCTATGTAAGAAGATCGTACAGCTACGGATCTTTGGAGATGAAGAGGGAAAGATGAATCGTTCCGTATTGGATATTAACGGAGATATTCTGGTCATCAGTCAATTTACCCTACATGCAAGTACCAAGAAAGGAAATAGGCCTAGCTATATAAAAGCGGCTCGTCCAGAGGTAGCAATCTCCCTCTACGAGCGATTCCTGGATCAACTGAGTCTTAGTCTGGGCAAACCAGTTGGTAGTGGTGAATTTGGTGCCGACATGAAAATACGCCTCCTCAATGACGGCCCCGTCACCATTTGGATTGATTCCCGCAACCGGGAATAACGCTAGTTTATAAATAGAATCTTAGCTACAGATGCATCTGGTTGTGCCAAGCCTGCCTCACGTGGATTGGTACTACTAAATACCAAATAGACGCCGGTCTGAACTTTGCGCCCATTATAATCCCGACCATCCCAAATTGCTTGTCCACCAAGGGCTTGTGTTTCATAAACCAGCTTGCCGTTTACATCCGTAATTTTCACTTCAGCATTAACAGCAAGGCCTCGTACGGTAATTGGGCCATTGTACTCTGGCCGTACCGGATTAGGAAATACCAGTGGATTGGCACTGAACACTCGATTACCTTCGGTAGCATCACCCTGATAAGAAACAATCCCTTTATCCGTACCGATAAACACCTCACCGGTGCGATTATTCAATGCGATCGAACGCACGGTATTATCCGGTAGTGGTGAGTTTTCTACCGTAAAATGAAGGAGTTCTTCTTTACCGTCTGGAGAAAGCAGATAAGCGCCACTAGCAGTGCCCACCCATTTGCGATTAGCTCCATCAACAGCAATTGTAAGTACGGTTTGAGTTTTGAACAGAAACTCCAAAAAACCATCAAGGTCTACTGTACGCAGAGAACCTATACAATTATCATCAAATGCCGCACCACCACATTCAAAAATGACGATACCTTGCTCCGTACCTACCCACACATCACCATCCTGATCAATGGCAAGGCAATTGGTATCATTGGTAGGAACATTGGAATTATTAGAGGTGAATGCACGACAACGATCATCATCCAGATTATTCAAATCTCCTTCATCAAAAAGGAGTACACCCGAGGTATTGCCCCCCGTAATGATCCATTTAAATCCGTTCGGATCTATCTCAATTTGGAACAAGTCATTTTGTCCACAGGTCTCATTAAAAGAAACCCAAGTACCATCAGGCGCTAGGCGATGCAGTGGACGTCCTTCCAGTGCACGATAATTACTTACCCACAATCCTCCTTCTTCATCAACCGCTAAGCCACTTACTCGAGTACGGTTCTCATCGCCTGTGGTATTACTCAAAGGCGAGTTGGTATCATTAAATAGGCGCGTTTCTGCTCCATCAATCTCAACCAAGCCGGTATAATAAGAGGCACCATAAACCTTATTTGTCACTTCATTTTTGATGGCCTCAATAACTGCGAATACATCATCATCGCGAAAATCACTTGCCGTATTGAATCCTTTGAAAGTCTCGTTGGTCCATCGGTTATAGATGGTCCAACTTCCTCCTCCGAAGGATGCCATGCCATGATCGGTAGCAACCGGCGTACGCGTAGAACTGAATGCACCCGCAGCCATCCATAAGGTATCATCATACACCTCCATATTCCAGACGCGCTGGCTGTAAGGTGAGTTAATCTCGAAGTTATTACAGAATTCATCAGCGGTATTATCCAACCAACGGAAGCCCATCCACTCATCACCAAACCAAAAGCGGCCGGATTGGTCTTCGATCGCATAATTCGTACGACCAACACAACCTCTGGCAAGTTCGCCACCAGTACCATCCTCAGAAAAATAAAGTACCTGGCCATTGCCACAATCACCATTACAGCGGTAGCCAGCTAGCAGATAATTACCCTCTGCAGAGAAGTATCGTAGTTCGAAATCCTCGCTCTGGTCAGAGAACAAAACAGGCGCTCCATCTTCTAGTCGATAGATATCTTCATTGATACCGATGTAAAGCTGATTTTGATAAACAGCTAAAGCTCCAGTAGTATAGTCGTCAGGGAACCCTTCATCCATACCTAGAAAATCCCAAGTCCCGAAATCATCCGCGGCAGGGTTAGTAACACCAGTACGGTAAATTCCTTCCACTGTTCCGGCATAAATATTCCCTTCAAATACTGCAACGGAAAGTACATTGGCATCACCCATGAAAGTGGTAAATGGAAAAGAGGCATTGTCTAAACGAAAAGCAGATACCCCATAGCTTCCCGCTAGGAATACCAGATTATCATCAAACTCAAAGATGTCATTGACTGTCTTTTCCCCGGTGATATTGGTGAAGTTCTTGATAGAGCTTACTGTGCGAATATCTCCCTCTTTATAGAGATCGATAATACCATCCTCATACACGATAATTAACTGCTCTGTAGGCTCATGATAACGGATCATGCGAAAGTCTACTCCAGTCAGACCATCAACTGTGGTTCTGAATTTTGGAGCAATCTCATTCTTATCAGTAATCATTAATGCCGCCCGAGTGGTATAGAAAATCTGGTCTGTACTTTGAGTTACAGATTCTCCTACCCGTTTCGGAGGAAAAGAGCGCCAAGAACCAATAGGCATAACATTCTGGCCAGCCAAAAAGAAAGGTAATGTGGCCAAGAGCAAGAGTAGCTTGTTTCTCATAAACACTAGTGCATGAATTCTAGAAGGTAAACCCAGAAGCAGCAAAATGTATTGCTTCTTTGCCCAAAATTAGCATCTTAAGTTAAGTCAGCGACACAAGATGGCGTTAGAATAAAGTCAAAGGGTCATCACTCACTGCCTGATGCAGCTCAGGACCATTATTCCGAACTGAATTTACCTGCTGACTGATACGATAATACTTCAACACATCGTCGGGTGGAGTCTGCAATAATTCTAAGGTATCTTCTAGTGGTAAGTCATCCAGCCAGCGCTGTTGAGAATTCTGATCTAACAATAGTACCGGCATTCTATTATGGATTCCTTCCATTTCTGCATTAGGCTCGGTAGTGATGACAGAGAACGACTTTACGCGTTGCCCATCTTGTTGCCAAATCTCCCAGATTCCCGCCATCACGAGCACCTCATCATTAGACCTTAATATACGGTAGGGAAGTTTCTGTTGGCCAGAGCGACGCCATTCGTAAAAGCTATCCGCAAATACCAGGCAGCGTCTTTGACGAATAGCGATCCGGAACGACGGTTTAGTAGCAATCCCTTCCCGCCTCGCATTGATAAGGCGTGCCCCATAACTGATGTCTTTTGACCAATGTGGAATAAGCCCCCAGCGTAGTGCCTGTAAGGTGTTGGGCTGATCATTGGTTAAGACTATTGCGTCCTGCGTAGGAGCTACATTATAATTAGCAGGAATACTAACCGCACTAGAGAGCGGAATCTGCAGTTGTTGCTCTAATTGTTCAAAACTATAGACCTGTGAATAACGGCCACACATAGGCTAAATTAACTGGACAAAAGTTTTCCACACGCTATTTTCAGCGATTTGCCTAAGTACGTAAAAAACAGCACTTTATCCAAATCTATTTTCCACAGCAGGCGTGGATAAACTCGGGGAAAACTTCTAGTTTTTTGACATTCACTAACAGCTCTTAACAGAACTATGACAACGAATAATCCGATTTGCCGTTTTTGGTGAAAAACTATTTCAGTTATTGACATTAAAAGGTCAAAAATCAAGGCCCGTTTTTAAAAAAGTTATTCTGTTGACAATTATTAACGGTAGTGTGAATAAGTTTGCATTCCCTTGTTTTATAAGGGTTCTGGCTGTGGAGAAAATGTGTATAGCAAAGGAATTACTCTTAACAGTGAATTAACCTAGCATTAACCTAGATTTTTCTCCACCAAACTAACAGCACTAATAATAATAAGGGAATTCAAAAAAAATTATAATAATCTATTAATAGGGACTATTACCGAACACGGTTTTGAAGCCTATTTGAAGTATAAAAGCACACTTTTATGAGCAGTATGTCTGCCAAGGCCGGGAATTCTGAATTTCATTATCGACCAATAGTCAAATGGTGGCTTGTCGTGGGTGTTATCATGATTATCGGCCAGGTTGTAATCGGGGGAATTACCCGATTGACTGGATCTGGCTTGTCTATCACTAAGTGGGAGATCGTAACGGGAACACTTCCTCCGATGAATGCCGAGCAATGGGAATCAGAATTTGATTTGTATAAGGCTACCCCTCAATATGAGAAGATAAACGAGGGAATGTCTATCGGCGAATTCAAGTTTATTTACTTCTGGGAGTATTTTCATCGCCTCTGGGCGCGTTTAATGGGATTTGTGTTCGCAATCCCCTTTGTCATCTTTTGGCGCAAAGGATGGCTTGACAAGCCTTTAATGCGAAGATTAGGGATTACGGTGCTCCTGGCGGCCATCGTAGCTTCTTTTGGCTGGATAATGGTCGCTAGTGGGCTTATAGAGCGTCCCTGGGTAAATGCTTACAAGTTGACAATGCACTTATCCTTAGCCTGTATACTGTATGCATACCTTTTATGGACTGTATTTAAGGTGTTTCAACCCAATCCTGTAGGTTTTCCACATTCAGTGTTGAAAACCTGGGCCAAGGTCATTACCGTACTCACTGCGATACAGATTATTCTGGGTGGAATTATGTCTGGCGCTAAAGCTGGACTGTTCTATCCTACGTGGCCAGATATGAACGGAGAGTTGATTCCTTCGATACTTCGTGATGGAAGTATGTGGAATGTGGAAAACTTTGTGAACTATGACGCTACTTTGTTCCTTTCTGCATTCATTCAGGTTACCCATAGAGGAGTAGCTTACTTACTGACAATCATTGTTTTATACTTTGTATGGCGACTGCTAAAAAGTACGTCAGCAGGAATTATTCACAAAGCTGCATACCTGTTAGTAAGTATGTTGATAATTCAAGTATTGTTAGGAATCCTTACCGTTATTAACTGTGTAGGAGTTATTCCGGTAGGGTTAGGTGTAATGCACCAGGCAGGAGCAATATTCCTATTATCTACAGTACTATTCGTTGATTATCAACTGCTACGAGAGTAATGCACAAAAGACTGTGGAAAACATGTATATAGTTGCCTATGCAAGTAGTTTTCCACAGTCTTTTCCACAAATGTGTAAAGTCCTATTCTTCTTCGTCTTCGGGATAAGGTTCGAGCCAAAAACTATTTACTTCGGCTCCACCCACCAGACGGATTTGCTGCAGATTGAGCAGCTCTAGAAGGCCAAGAAAGGTAACGATAGCATGAATTCGGTTTTTACAGCCACCAAAGACATCAATAAAGCTAGGACGTTCTCCACCGGCGTGAACAAGTGTGAGGATGTTCTGCTGTTGATCTTCAATCGAGTAATTGAATTGAACAATTTGGTGTACTGTCGGACGTCGATTAGCGTCTTCCATCCGCTGCATAACCCGCTCAAAAGCACGTAAAAGTTTAAAGAGGGTAACTGATTCCAGCTCTGCATCTACCAATGCTTTCGTAGCTATCTGCTGAAGTTCTCCACTTACATTTCCACGATAGTTACGCAGACTACGACTTTCCTCTAGTTGGCGCATTTCCTCCAATACGCTTTTGTATCGCTTGTATTCGAGTAGGCGAAGAACTAGTTCTTCCCGCGGATCAATTTCGTTGCCTTCTTCATCAACAGGTTTGCGAGGAATGAGCAGTTTAGCCTTGATCCGACATAGAGTAGCCGCAACAAGAACAAATTCACTAGCCAGGTCAATATCCATCTCTTCCATCTGCCGAATGTAGTCCAGGAAATCATCCGTAACTTTGGAGATCGGGATATCATAGATATCGAGCTCATCTCGTTCGATGAAGAACAAGAGCAGATCGAAAGGACCTTCAAACTGTGGCAACTTAATGGTATAAGTCGTGCTCATGGCGCAAAGGTAAGCAACCTTGATATAATTGATTTGACATTTTCTCGCAGATGAATTTCAGGATTCATCTCGGAAGTATACCTAGTATTTAATGGCTAACGGAAAACTCTATCTATTACCAGTGCCTTTAGGGGAGAATGCGTGGCACACCATCCCTGAGTATGTGAGTACAATCATTCACGAGTTAGATGCTTTTGTGGTGGAACGGGCTAAAACTGCTCGCCATTTTTTGAAAGCTTCCGGTTTTCCACGGGCCTTTGATGATTGTTTATTCTTTGAGTTAAATAAAAGAACAGAGGCACACGAAATTCCAGGTTTTTTGGCGCCTACTAAAGAAGGCCGTTCAGTGGGCCTACTTTCAGAGGCCGGTGTACCAGCAGTGGCTGATCCGGGAAGCAAGCTGGTCTTAGCTGCCCATAAGCAAGGTATAGAGGTAGTTCCCTTGGTGGGGCCCTCTTCTATTCTGCTAGCGTTGATGGGAGCAGGAATGAATGGGCAATCATTTGCCTTCAAAGGTTACTTGAGTGCAAAGCGGCCACAGCTAGGACGCGACCTTAAACAACTTGAAAAGCATGCTCACCGATCCGGTGAAACTCAGATTTTTATTGAAACACCATATCGTAATCAGTCGGTTTTAGAAACAGCCCTTCAGGTACTAGAACCACAAACACTCTTCTCAATAGCTGTAGATATTACCTTGCCTACACAGTGGATAAAAACGATGGCCATTAAAGACTGGCGTAAAATAGAAGTACCAAATCTACATAAGCGACCTGCAGTATTTGTCATCGGATCTCACAAACGCTAGAACTGGCGTGAGGGCTAATTGTTGATGGAGTGCAAGCTAAACTCATCAACACAATCTACGATAGATGCCCACACTCAAAAATGTTATTATTGATCTGCTCCAAGTACTAATTGGAGTGATTCTAGCGGCCATTGGTTTAAATGCTTTTCTGTTACCCAATGGTTTTCTGGATGGGGGAGTAACCGGTGTGGCTTTGCTTACCAATATATTCTCGGGAATCGATATTTCATGGCTTCTCATTTTATTGAATGTCCCCTTCCTGATTATGGCCTATTACATGGTTTCTCGCTGGATATTCTATAAGTCCATTTTTTCAATTCTTGGCTTGGCCATATTTGTGCATTTGGGCATACTGCCTCCCATGACCGAGGATAAACTTCTCATTGCCATTTTTGGCGGATTATTTTTAGGAATGGGAATCGGCATTACGATCCGAGGTGGAGCTGTATTGGATGGAACGGAAGTATTGGGAATCTTTATCCATGACCGATGGGGAATTAGTATTGGGAAGGTCATTTTGATATTTAATATCATCCTTTTCACCATTACCACTTACGTAACTAGTCCTGAAACAGCAATGTATTCAATCCTCACCTTTGTCGTTACAGCCAAGGTGACGGACAGCCTAATCGAGGGCTTCGAAGATTATATCGGACTTACAATTATCTCATCACAATCTCGCGAAATCAGCAAATCTATTGTTGAAGATGTCGGGGCCGGTGTGACGATATATAAGGGTGAAGGAGGTTTTGGTACAAAGGGAAGTAGTCAGAACCTAGAGATTATTCATACGATTATTAACAGGATAGATCTTCGTAAGATTCACCGAGTTATCGATCACATTGATCAAGGGGCTTTTGTAGTTGAGTTTGACGTTAACAACGTACAAGGAGGAGTGCTACGTAAGTACTTAAGCCGTAAGTCTAAATAGAATCAGATTATAGCTGAGCTAACAACCATTCTTTTTCTGTCAATGGTTCTGTATTAATAATCTGTTGCCGGAGGGCATTGCGTTTTTCCTGATCATAAGGAGGTAGTTTCATTAACTGATCAGTGAGGGAAAAAATATTGATGTAAATCTGTTTGTGGTAGCTATCGGTCTTGACCCTTCTCAGGTAGGCGCGCGTATTCTTGATATGAGCAGCTAACAATTGAAAATCGCCACCTTCATAAAAGATCTTTAGCTGGAGTATTTTGGCGCTTAACTGATGGATGAAATCCCGATCTGAAAACTGATGAAGTAATAACAAGGCTTCTCGATGCTCAGATAGATGATAAGCCAGGCGAGCAGCATTGAGGGCATAGATAGCTTGTCGACGATTTGGGGCTAACTGCCGTTTGTATTGCTCAATGAATTGACTCGCCCACTTCACCTCTCCTGAGCGAATGGCGATGATGACAATATTACTAAAGGTAAAGGCCGACAGATAGCCGTCCTCTCTTAGCAGATCTTTTTCCAAGCCTTGTCGATATAGACCAAGTGCTTCATTAAAATAAGACTCACCTTTCTTATTGATCTGTCTTATGCAGAAATTGATTCCCAGTAAGACCAAGTCCCTTCCCTCTTGTTCGGGAAACTGATCAAGGCAATTAAATAATAGGTCTTCGAAATCCCGAAATGCAGCTTCATTATCGGGTTCCGTAAACATAAGATAGGCGTGGTGATAGATGGCTATGGCAGGCTCTTTGGCATATATCGGATCTAAAGCCTGGTCTAATATCTCTGGAAGCATAGCAATTTTGTACTGTACACCCGATACCCGCTGGTGTGCTAAACTCAGGCAGGCCAAACGAAGCTTATAACTTAGCATTGCCTTTTGCAAAGCATCCTCCTGTTGTTGTAAGTTGAGCGGCCTTCCTCTTCCTGCTCTTGATTGAAACAGGTATAACTCTTCCTCAATGAGGTACTGCTGATAATGAAAACGATGATTCTTTAATGAACTCTTCTCTTGCTGTTGCTGCGCTTTGCGGGCTGTACGCTCAAAATGTTTGGATAAACCCAGGTTGCGATATGCACTAAGTAATAGACTATGGTCCTTATGCTCTTTTTGCCAACTTCTCCATTGTAGCCAAGCTTCCAAAGTTTGTAAGAGATACCGACATTCTAGTCGAAGCTTTTGATCATCATAAGGTGTCTCCGGGAATAGTACTTGATATATCCGCTCTCGTTGGGGAGTGAGCCTTAGTAGAAAATACTGTTCTTCGAGTTGATTGAATAGAATCAATGAAGCGGCCCGCTCATTATGTATTGGAGATTGCAGCCACTTACGAGCTTGCTGACGCTCGCGAAGATCAAGAGACTGAATAAGTTCGAATAGTAATGTATTAATAAAATTTTAATATATTCTACAAAATTAAACCTTATAGTAGTAAAAATAATAAGTTATTAACTCTAATGAGATTTCATTAGTTTACAAATGCCCAAAAATTGGTTTGATCTCCCTCAAGAGTAGTGGCATATTTGTATTATCGAAATTCATCCTTTGTTAGCCCCGCGCTTTAAAACCTTGAATATGTACTATAAGCTCCTTTCTGCTCTTGGAATCTTAGCCCTATGGACACTACCATTAATGGGGCAACTCACTGTAACAATAGCACCTACAGAAATCATTTGTGAAGGTGCTTCTGTACAGTTATCTAGTACTGTTTCCGGAGGAGGTGGTAATTATTCGTACAACTGGATTCCGAGCATTGGACTCAGTTGTACAGATTGTCCAAATCCGGTTGCTACGCTCAGTAATACTACGGCCTATGCGCTAGGTGTCACGGATGGAGCGGGGGCTTCCGGCAATAGTATGATTGATGTAGAAGTTGATAATGCTAATGTCATAGATGTCAACAATACTGTAGTCACGAATGCTAGTTGTGATGGCGGTACGGATGGAGCTATTGATCTGGCTACGTTTGATGGATCTGCCTTTACCTACTCTTGGTCTGGCCCCAATGGATACAGTAATACCACTGAGGATATTAGTGGATTGGTAGCGGGTGTATATACGGTTGTGGCTACCACCGAGAACGGCTGTGAGGATACCGCATTTTTTAATGTATCACAGGCCAATGGCAGTATCACAATCACGAGCGAAATCGTTGGTGACCTCTGTGTCGAGCCATTATCAGTATTATTGGATATTACAGTAGAAGGCGGAGTAGCACCTTACGAATATGCTTGGAGTAATGGTACAACTACCGAGGATATTACTGTTGAGTCTCCGGGTACCTACAGCGTTACAGTTGTTGATAACAATGGCTGTACTGGAGTACATGACATAGATGTAGAGGGAAGTGTAATAATCAACTTTACTGTCACCAATCCTTTCTGTGCGGGTGAGGGAAGCGGATCTATTGAGGTTGGTACAAATCCCAATTGGACTTATTTATGGGATACGGGCGACACCGACTCTGTGCTACAAGGAGTGGGAGTTGGTACCTATTGCGTTACTGTAACCAATGGCGTTACTGGTTGTGACGCCTCCGATTGTGTGGAAGTTCTTGAACCGCAACCGCTCATGCTTCAGGTTGCGACAACAGACGTGAGCTGCGCTGGTAGCAACGATGGTACCATTACCGTTTTTGTAACCGGTGGCACACCTCCTTATGCTTACATATGGAATATGGGCGCTACTACCCAAACGGTGACTAATTTGGCAGCAGGAACATATGTTGTTACGGTTGTAGATTCGAACGGTTGTACAGCGGAGATTACCGGGACGGTCTTAGATTCAGCTAGCCCTATTGATGTACAAGTGAGTGGTTTGCCAGATGAAGCCTGTACAGAGAATTATACACTGAGTGCCTCTATAGAAGGAGGCGTTACACCTTATACTATCCTGTGGACAGATGAGGGAAACAACGTTCTGGGAACAGATGTCGACCTCGTAAATGCCGGCCCAGGTATCATCACTTTAGCCGTTACAGATGCCAATGGTTGTACGACTGTCCGACAGTTTGAGCCTAACTATTTACCGAACGTAGTATTAAATACCACAGGTGCAATTTCCTGTGCAAGTGAATCGGTAGTAATTGATGGTACGGGTTCCGCGACAGGCCCAGAGTATACCTACCAATGGGTTAGTCCATCCGGCACTTTCACGACTGATGACCCTATAGTTGAGGTCTTTGATCCTGGTATTTATACCCTTACCGTTAGTAATTCTGCTATTGAAGGTTGTAGTAATTCTGCTACGGTAGAGATATTTGATTTGTCTACCGATTTTGAAGGTACCATTCAGGTGAATAACGTGAGTTGTGGTGTCTACTATCTATCAGGAACAATACCGGATAATTACTTTGGCGAAGTCCTATTTCTATGGACTTTCCCTGATGGAGTTACTACAAGTGACTCGATAAATATCGAGGCGATCCAAGCGGGTGTTTACACACTCGAAACTTATATACCGGGGCTGCAGTGTACTTTCTATTCCACTGTATTTATTGATCCTACAGAGCAGGCTTGTAGTACCATTAGAGGTGTAGTTCGGCATGATGTAATGGGAATGTGTCTCCTAAACCCTAATGATCCGGGTTTAGAAGGTTGGACTGTTACAGCAGATTTTGATGGCCAAACTCTCAGTACTTTCACTGATGCCAATGGAGCGTACGAGCTTGTTGTACCTGCTACAACAGGAACGGTAGTAGCTACAGCACCTAATGTACTACTGTGGGAAGGTTGTGTAGAAATAGCAAATATCAATGCCGTTGAAGGGCAAGTAAGTGAAGCCGACTTTTGGTTTAGAGGAAGAGAAGATTGTGCCATCCTAGAGGTGGAACTGGGCGCGGCTTTTTTGCGTCGTTGTTTCAATAGTTTCTATTACGTTTCAGTAGAAAATATAGGTACGGTTCCTGCTGTTGATGCAGAACTGGTAGTAGAGCTGGATCCTTTCTTAAGCTTCGAGGGAGCTTCAATAAATCCTACTGGGGTAGTGGGGCAAAACGTTGTCTGGAATTTTGATGAAATTGCTCCTGGTGAGGTCATCACTATTGTGGTACAGGTACTGGTTAGTTGCCAGTCTCAGTTGGGGCAAACTCACTGTACCGAAGCTTATGTTTCACCAGCACCAGATTGCTTGACACCAGCTGATTGGTCAGGTACCAACTTAGAACTAGCTGGTAGCTGCGAAGGCAATGAAGTAATTTTTACCGTCAGAAATACTGGGACCGATTTATCAGAGATGGTCAATTACATTGTTATTGAGGATGGTGTGGCTATGTCTCAAGAACAAACCTTGGACGAATTAGCCATGGACCAACTGGAGAACTTTACGTTCCCTGCTAACGGATCAACTTATACTTTCCAACTGGATCAAGTAACGAATCACCCGTTTTCGGAAAACATGAGTGTCTCCGTTGAAGGGTGTGGAGAAGATGGTCAAGAAGGGTTTAGTACGGGCTTTGTTTCACAATTTCCGCAAACAACGGCTAGCCCTAATGTAGACATCTTATGCCTGGAAAATATTGGAGCGTATGATCCCAATGATAAAGGCGCGTTTCCGGTAGGTTATGGAGAAGAACATTTTATCGAGCCAGAAACAGAGATTAACTATCGTATCCGCTTCCAGAATACTGGAACCGATACCGCCTTCACGGTGGTCATCCGCGACACCTTGTCAGAATTATTAGACTTGCGTACCATATCTTTTGGAGCTAGTAGTCATGACTATGTAGCAGATATCGATTTCTCCCGGGTGTTGACGTTCACCTACGATAATATTTTGCTGCCAGATAGTACTACTAACCTAGAAGCATCGCAAGGCTTTGTTGATTTCAGTATCCGCCCACATTTAGATGCGCCCCTTGGTGAGGTCATTGAAAACAGTGCTGGTATTTACTTCGATTTCAATGAGCCAGTGATCACGAATACGGTATTCCACACCTTGGGACGCGACTTCCTGGAGATTATCAATACAACAGTTAATCCAGCATACAATTTGTCCTGGGAGATATTTCCAAATCCGGTCTGGAGCAATCTTACGATAGATATAAATGGTGTATTGCCTGACGGAACACAACTTGCCATCTATAATGCCTTAGGCCAGTTGGAACGTAGCGTTGTGGTTGTAGAAGGACGCTTGGAAACTTCGGTGGAAAACCTCCAAGCGGGTTGGTATCAACTGCAATTGAAAACACCTAGTGGAGAGATAATTGGTACGAGTACACTAGTCAAACATTAGACTAACCTACGAACAACACTTCAAAGCGAGTACAGGGGATTATAAGCCTGTACTCGCTTTCTTTTTGCGACTATTTATTGCCGCCTCAGGTTGAATTGTAGCATATGGGTACCATAAAAGTTGGTAAATGGTAAGGTCAACTGAAGGGTTCTATTATCGATATAGTTAATAACTCCTGGACCATAACCGTCGGCCTGAATATAGAACTGAGTATCCGTTAAAGCATAGTTCATATAGTTGGTGCCGATGCTACTGTTTAGAATGACGGTACCATTGGGCTGAAAGTTATAGACAGCTCCAATTAAAAGACCTAAACTTGGATCCTCTTCAGTTGCATCAAAGGCTACATTATTACGGATTACATTGATGGTGTTTACTTGCCAATTACCCATCAGTAAATCAGCAATTGTTGGTTCTGCAGGAGGCGGAGGGCTCGCTGTTTTGACGTCATTATTAGGTTCGTTATTAATGAAATCATCAATGGGATCTTCATAAACAGTAAGGCCATCATTTACATCAGGCTCTAAATCACTGTCATTTATAGCTGCCGCGATGGCAAACAGTAGGATAATGGTAAGAAGCGATCCCAAACCAATCCATAAGCCAATACGGCGCTTAGGCTTAGCAACTGTCTGTCCCTGAAATTGCCGTCTGTTTTGTGATTGGCCCTGGTAGCTTTTTCGGCTACCGCCCTTCAATTGTTGTTGGCAATGCTCAATGAGCTTTTCAACCTTGGCATTATTATTAATAGTCAGGGCCTGCTGGAAATAGTTGATCGCTAAGCGATAGTTTTTTTCCTCCAAGGCTGCTTTACCATTCTCATAATGTCGTAGGAATACCATATTGCTTTGGCAGAAGTTGATTTGCTCTTCCAGATATTCCTGGGTGGGAGCAAAGCCTGGCATATGAATCTGTAGTGCTTTACGATACTTCTCTCGAGCTTCTTCTAATTTGCGGTCTTTGTATAAGGATTCGGCATCCTGTACAAGTTCCTTGTATGTTTGCCGGATGGTTGCTCGTTCATTCTCGCGAGCGGCCATTTCTTCCTGTACTTTCTGGCGCTCTTGACGTTCAGATTTTAGCTGCTCCAGACGTTCTCGTGCAGTTTCAACATATTTACCCGAAGGGGAGTATTTGCGGATATAATCCTCATATCCGAGCTCCGTATCGTTGATCTTAGTGGACTTCCAGATGTCTTCTTCGGCTAGGGCGTTGATTTTACGATTAGCGGAAGCCACATACTTACCCTCCGGGAAACCCATGAGGTAATTTCGATATTCCGCTACGGTATTGGCCTTACTCACTTCCTTCCAAACAGCTTCTTCATCACGTTTAAGGTGGAATACGAACTCACCGCCCTGGTCTTCACTATTCTGAATACGGCCGTCAACGGGGTGTTGCTTTGCCTTTCCGTAAACGTAATCCTTGACGTACTTAATAAGACTAGTGGTATCAAGCTTGGGAGAGGTGTTTTGGCGTAGATAAGTAAGTAAACCTGCTGCAAAAGGACTATTCTGACCTTCCTGCCCATCGGATACAGTTTCGTGCCGGCCAGAGGCTAAAATTCGACGCGATTTGAAACGTTCATCGGGTACAGCATTACGTTTCCGTACTACTAGAGAGCCAGAGAAGCAGCTATCTACAATGAGTAACGTATGTTGGGTATCCAACGAATTGATCCGCTTGACAATATTGGCATTACTGATATAGCTGCTTTCATCCTCCTTACGAGCATCCACTGGAATCCAAAATCCTTCGTCGATTTCATCATCGTAATGACCATGACCAGAGTAGTAGACGATTAGGTTGTCTTCTGGTTGTAGGCGGCGCTTCATATCTCGTAGCGCCTGATAGATATTTCCTTCGGTAGCTTTATCGTTGAAAAGCGTAAAGACGTTGTCACTATCAAATTGATACTGACGAGTGAGCACGTCCATGAACTCCTGCGCATCTTTTACGGCATTAGAAAGTATTTGCCAGTTACTGTATTTATCAATACCGATGGACAACAAGTAATTCTTACCGGGCCGTTGACTCGGTTTATACGATTCGTCTCTGCCAATTCCCCTTTGGGTATCCATTTTCGTAAATGGTTTAGTTCTAGGTACTTCTTTATGTGCTTATTTTACAATGGGTTACCACCTTACCAAGGTAAATAAAATAACTTTTAGTATACAAGTACGATTTTTACCTTTGCACAAAATTTGGAGTGAGGATGGAGATCTTTAAGAAGTTTACTTTTGATTCAGCGCATTTTTTGCCTTATGTACCAGAGGACCACAAGTGTCGTCGAATGCATGGGCATACCTACATTGTGCGCCTATACATCAAAGGCGAGCTAGACCCAAAATTGGGTTGGGTAGCAGATTTTGGAGATGTTAAGCGTATTTGGAAACCAATAGAAGAGCGCTTAGATCATCGTACCCTTAATGATATTCCTGGGCTTGAAAATCCAACTGCCGAAAATTTAGCGATTTGGATTTGGCGTCAGGTGAAGCCTAATCTTCCGTTACTGTCACGGGTGGAAGTATGTGAAAACCCAAACAGCGGAGTGATTTATCAAGGAGAGTACGAGTAGGCAGCCCTGAACTCTCTTTAATGGAGAATTGTTAGTTGCCTGTCAGGATATAGCCTTGGAGATATAAATCATCTTATCTAGTTTGGTAGATTGGTATGCCCCCCAGTATTTTTGCAGGCGAAATCTAGAAAGAATCCCATCTCTGTCTAATGACAGTCCCAAAAGACCTTAATCCTATTTACCTCTTTATTGCCTAATCATCATTATTATGTCTTTATATACTGATCAAGAAATCAAGGAGGCACTAGCGGATTGGCCAGTTCGGTTTAAGAAATATGCTCAATCCGATAGTACTAAAGCCATTTGGCAGATCATTACTTCTTTTGGCCCTTTTATCGCCATTTGGGTACTGATGTACTATAGCCTGGAAGTGTCGTATGCGCTAACTTGGGCATTAGCTTTGTTAAATGCCTTCTTTACCGTACGTATCTTCATTATCCAGCACGATTGTGGCCACCGTTCCTACTTCAAGGACCAGCGTTGGAATAAAATTGTAGGTTGGATATGTAGCATCTTTACCTTTATCCCTTATCAATACTGGGCTCAAGTTCATGATTTTCACCATGGACACAGTGGCCAGCTCGAGGTAAGGGATATCGGTGATATTAATACCCTTACGGTAAAGGAGTATGATGAAGCCAGTAAAGGCAAACAGTTTGCGTACCGTCTTTTCCGCATGCCGATCGTGACATTTGTTATTGGGCCGGTAATTTATTTGCTTCGTAACAACCGATTTACGTTAGTGAAGCTGCAAGGGTGGCAGAATAATCGCAAGTGGTTGCAGCTAAATAATCTTTTCTTGTTCGCTTCTTATGCGCTTGGATGTGTGTTGTTAGGTTGGAAGACCTTCCTAATGATTCAGCTACCTATCGTGTTCTTTTTTGCGATAATTGCAGTCTGGTTCTTTTTCGTTCAGCACCAGCATGAGCACAGTTACAAGCACTGGCGCGACAACTGGGATTACCTACTGAGCGCTATCCGTGGTAGCAGCTATTATAAGTTGCCGAAGTGGCTACACTTCCTGACCGGAAATATTGGGTATCACCATATTCACCACTTAAATAGCCGCATTCCAAGCTATAATTTGGTACGCTGCGCTGAGGAAAATCCAGATTTACAACGCTACGTTACTTCCGTTACTTTCTTCGAGAGTCTACAGTATATGTTTCATAAACTGTGGGATGAGAAAACGGAACGGATGATTACTTTCAAAGAGTATTATCGTAGTCGTAAGCAGGCAGCTTAGCTTTAAGCAGGACCATAAAAAAGAAAGGCGGAAAGTAGAGTTTTGTACACTCCACTTTCCGCCTTTTTATTTTAGCCTATTGACTTCTTAGTCTACCATAAATACGGCATTACTAAAGAGGAACAAGCCATGCTCCCAAAAGCCCCGGTACAGCGGATTATCGACTAGATATACCATGCTGCCACGGCCATGACCTTTCACGCCATAGACCAAGGTGTTTTTCATTTTCTCTTTAGCGTTACTTCCAACAAAGCCAGAAATCATCGGGTTACTCCCCAGTTGACCTACATTCCATCCGCTCTCTAATGGAGCGTAAGCAGAGGTGCTGGTTTTTAAGGAGAAGTAGGTGTCTTCCAGACCATAGGCCAGTGGATGAGTAACGTCCATACCTACACTGAAAATAGCTCCTGGAATTGCGTTAGCAATACTACGGCGTTCTGCTCCGGCATAGCTGTGGTCTTGATGTGGTACACTCGGTCCATTGTCGCTGGTGTTGCTCTTGTATTCAAGACCAAAACCAGATTTTCCAGCAAAGGATGAGAGTGCGGCCCCTACGCCAATCAGTTTACCTCCTCTACGAACCCAGGTAGCTAGCTGTCCTGCTGTTTCATCACTCATGCCATAGTAGCCCTCCGGCAAAATCAGTACATCGATATCGTCTCCGGTCCAGTTCTCCAAATCATCTGGGTAGAAGATGTGGATAGGATAATCCAAGCGCTGTTCAAAGTAATGCCACACCTGACCTGCTTCATTGCTGTAGGTACCTTCACCAGCCACCATCGCAACTTTAGGGGCAGTAATCAAGGTCATTGAACCTGAACCTAAGTCTGGGCCATTATCCGTGAAGCCCGTATCAACGGGCTTAATTTCTACTTCGTGCGTACGAGCCAATTCACGTACGGTACTGTCAAAGGCCGCATTCTTACGGTTGTCCGCACGAGTAAGCACTAATGTACCAGCCTCAAAGGCTTGTCCATTCAGTTGGAACCCAGTTGATGCCGTTCTTACTTGAACACCGGCTTTGAATAATTGAGCAAGAAAACGAGCATCTCGCATAGAGTTCCAAGGCACCAAATAGGCATAAGGTGCGCTATCGTCACTTAGCTCATTTTTATATGGGCCATAGTCATAACCATCTGCTACATCTACTCGGGTTGTACTTGCGTATGCTTCTAGTCCATAGGCGTAAGGCAAACTCCAGGCGGTGATATCATAAGTGAGCGAATCAACCACTTCGGTTACTGGATCCAACAAGACTTGGGTTAGAACTGAACGAGGTTGGTGGGCGCTGATCACAAGATCGCGGTTTCCAATTCTCACCGTTTCAGTTTTGCCCGTTTGATAATTAAATGCACTCACACTTGATAAACTGCCGGCACGGCCATACTCAATACCATTACGGTCTAGAAAAGTAAGGAGTGCTTCCATGCGGTCTTGCTCATTATCGCCACGGATAATGTAGGTTCTGTATGGGCCAGGAGGGTTATCAGCAGCCTGCTCGAAGTAATCCGTAAACTGCTGTACCAGGCGATCACTACTCTTACTCGCAATTTCAATAGTACTCAATGAGGTAGTCCGGTGATGTGCTACCCGATCGTAGAGTGTTAGTGTATCTGAATTAGGTAGCAAAATAGCGCAACCGCCCATGCTATGACCACCTTGTTCATAAGTCATACCGATAGCGCCATTGAAGGTAGGATAGGTATCTCCATAACTTGGATAAAGCAAGTCAAATACCTCCCGTGTGAAGTACAGCCAACCTTTTTGATTGAAATAACGGGCGTGATTCTTACCTATCTCCACTTGGAAATCGCTTTGCCATTCTGTGATGTATGCATGATACGGCTGAGCTGCAGGGGCAAAGTAATAAGGGTTATTGTACCATTGCTCATGGAGGTCAGCATGTACATGCGGCATCCATTCATGGTACTTGATGATTCGTTGCTGTGACTCTATCTGTGTTTGCCAAGCCCAGTCACGGTTTAGGTCAAACATATAGTGATTTGTACGTCCACCGGGCCATGGTTCGCGGTGCTCGCGTACTCTTGGGTTAATATCTCTAGCCGTTGTAGCTACGCCTCGGAACCAGCTACTGTAGCGAGAATATCCATCTGGGTTAACGGATGGGTCAATAATTACAATCGTATTCTTAAGCCACTCTTGAATGTTACGATCTGAACCACTCACCAAGTCGTATAGTACTCCCATACTCGATTCTGCACCTGCGGCTTCGTTTCCGTGCACACTATAACTAAGCCATACAATAGCTCGATCAAGAGCGGGGTCTGGAGAACCTTCAGCAAGCCCTGCTCGGCGAAGGTGATTTAAACGAATCGCTTCTAGTTGATCCATGTTTTCCTTAGCGGAAACAAAAGCCAACATCAATGGGCGCTCTTCATTAGTACGGCCATATTCTTCCAAGACAAGTTGATCACTATTGTCGGCAGCATGTTGGAAATAATCCACCAGAATATGGTGCGGTGTGAATGTCTGGCCAAGACGGTGAGGTAGGAAGTCGTCTGGGCTTTGAAGTTGGGCCATTAGGGCAATTGGACTGAACACCAAGGACAGCCAGAGTAGAATTTGTTTTGACATTGCAATCATGTATTCGATATTAGATTTTCTGATTGTAATTAAGTGGTCGACTTGAAAAAATACTTCCGCCGTTTTGAGCGGTTCTTAAACAATGATCGCATTTAAAATAGACTACTTCATCTATTGTTTTAGAACCTAAATAGGAAAGCTAATTTTTCCGTCCTCACTTGCGAAAATCTCCCAAGATTAAGGTATTATTGATAATATAGTTAACAGTCAAATAATTAAATCCCGATTTCTGGCTTTCCGTGAAGAATAAAACGACTGATAAAGAGTTTTTTCAAGCTAAAAGTCAGAATTAGAAGAGGTATTGAATTTTTGACGATCACTAATTTGACGAAAATAGCAATACTGTGTTCAATACCATTATCTCTGCAGCAGAATTGTCGGAACAGCTAACGAATCCCAATTGGCAGGTCATAGATTGCCGTCACGACCTGAAAGATACCGAAGCAGGGCGCCGAGCTTTCGGCGAGGGGCATATTCCTGGAGCAGTATATGCTCATTTAGATGAAGATCTAAGTGGACCTATTATTCCTGGCGAAACAGGGCGACACCCACTGCCGTGTGTAACGGCAATGGAACAACAGTTCAGTAAGTGGGGAATAGATGAAAATGTCCAAGTCGTTGTATACGATGATAAGCGTGGAGCTATATCTTCTCGTCTGTGGTGGATGTTGCGCTATCTAGGGCATTCATCAGTTGCAGTTCTGGATGGTGGATTGGCAGCCTGGTCAAGCCAAGGGGGAGCTTTAGAGCAAGAGCAACAACAACCAGCAAGTCGCAATTTTAAAGCACATGTAAACGCGGATTGGACACTTGATGCGACCGACGTTAATACTGCTCGTACAGATGTTCAGCAGGTCGTAGTCGATTCTCGTGCAGCGGCTCGTTATAGAGGTGAGATTGAACCAATTGATCCCGTAGCAGGGCATGTGCCGGGGGCGATCAACTTACCATTTGCTGATAATTGGCAAGAGAATGGCCTGTTGAAATCAGAAGAAGAATTGCGGCAACGTTTTGCTGGTTTGCCAGCAGCGGAGCAAACAACCTTTTATTGCGGTTCTGGTGTGACTGCTTGTCACAATTTATTGGCTTACGCATATGCTGGGCTAGGAAATGCGCGACTGTATCCAGGCTCATGGAGTGATTGGATTACGGATGACCAGCGCGAGGTAGTAACTGGAGCATAAGATGGATCCATTTGTAAAGAAATCGCTGTTTGTTGTTGGCGGAATCGTTCTGTTTCTTGTCGTCTATACTCGTCTTAGTAAGAGCCCTTGTGAGGCTAGAATATCCTATGCCAATGTCGATTTGAATAACGACATCGACCTCGAAGAAGTCTTTGCTCCACCAAGTGACGAGGAATTGAGTCAAATACGATTGGCGTGGAATAACTTTGATTATACCAGTGACAGTGTTCTACTTGTTCAGCAATACAATGTAGCGCCAGAACGCCCCTTACAAATCCTGGCGAACTATGCCGAAGGGAACAAACACTATGGAGCTGTTATTCTGCCAAAACAATATGATCCAGATCAGCAATACCCTATTGTACTTTGGGCCAATGGACTTAATCAGGTAGATCCGAGTGTACAATTAACGCACCCGATCATTAAGCGTCTAACAACCGAATTTGAGCATTTTTTCTTGATTATCCCTTCCTATCGCGGACAGGCGCTAAAGACCTCACAAAGGGGATATTGCTCGGACGGTTTCTTCGGCGATGCTTTTGACGGAGCAACCGACGATGCGCTGCGATTTTTGCACTTAGCCAAAGCGCGTTTTAGTGGCGTTGATGAAAAGCGCGTTTCAGTATGTGGATTAAGTAGAGGAGGCACAGTAGCCTTACTCGCGGCGGCTAGGGATACCAGTATTCGAAACGCGGTGAGTATAGCAGGGCCAACTAATTTTCATCAACGACAAGCATATGATCGCTATGGTGGCCAATACAAGTACCAGTTCTTGAGTACGACTACTGATATGGACAGTATCCGGGATAAGATGTTGCGGAGTTCTCCTGCCTACTTTATCGAAGATTACCAAAATGATCTCTTGCTAATTCAAGGCAGAAATGATCAGGTGGTGCCTGTTGCCAACGCTACGGCCGTGATTGATCTCCTACAAGAGAAGAAAAATTTTGAGCATATCTTGACCGAAGGGGGGCATGATTTCTACGATTGGCCATTGGTGACAGAATGGATCAAACAACGCACTGGAGAATAAGTCCTTCTTTACCTATCCCAGCACCTCTTCCATTTCTGATAGTAATCCGACTGCTTCGGTATATGTTTGTTCCATCGCATTTGCATTGTCCATCCCGGCATAAAGCGCCATTTCACAATTGCGGATGAGCGATGAAAACAAGTTTCTCTGCTCATCGGATGCTCCCAGTTCCTCTAGCTTTGCTTGCACGTTAGCCTTGGTTAGGTCGGCACGAGCTAGCTGCAGCTTATCACTCACATATCCCAGTAGTGCTTTTTCCACTTCTTCGTAGAAGGAGCGGGCATCATTCGCTTGGCGATGTTGTTCTGCCGTTTGCAGTCGACTCAATGCCTGCTCACGAGCCTTTTGCTGCTTGAGCAGCTCAGGATCAATTTCTGGCTTAGCATCTTGCACAGATTTGTAGGTGATAAAACCACCTGCCAACACGATTGGCAATAGGAGTAGGGACCAAAAGACAGGCGTACCATAGAAACGCACCTTGTTTTGCGAAAGCGCTACCTGGTGTTTTGGAGGGTAAAGGCCCTGGTTGTTTGTTGCTTCTGCGACTAGGCCTGACTGCTTCTCACCACTGCCTTTACGCACTTCCAATGGCATGGCAGCAGCGGTTAATACTTGATATGCATTACTATCGGGGTTAAATATGGTTACCTGAGGCAGAAACTCATAATTACCCGGCTCTTTGGGCACAAGCAGGTATTCGAAGCGTTTTCGTCCTTTAATCTGCGACGGTAGATCGATATATTCTTCTTCTACGACCTTTGGATCATAGCGTTCAAAAGTTTCCGGGAAATTAAGATCAGGTGCTTGTACTCTCTTTAAGTCGCCACTACCTTCCAGGGTTAATGTTAGACTAATCGCATCATCTGTAGTGATACGCTCTCGGTTGATGCCTGCCCGCATAGCGAAGTTGCCAGTAATGCCAGAAAAAATCTCTGGGCGAGGCTGGGGGAGTGCCTTGATGTCCAATTCAATTAACTCAGAGGCTACGGGTAAGCGACGAAGTTCGGGCCTGGCGAAGAAACCACGAGAAGACTGCCCCGGGACTGGTACACCTACTACAATATTCAGCGGATCAATGACCAGTTTACCCGTTTGTTGTGGATACAGTACCACTCTTTTCAGAATCCGAGATACGTACTGGGTGCCATTGTGCAGCTCCCGTATACCTCGTGTATCGTATTGATGAATTTCGCGAGAATAGAACCCTTCATAGCTGGATTCACTTACGGCCGTAAGTGCTTCTACTTCTACCCGCGATGATAGGATGTAATCTAAAATTAGTTGTTGCCCTAAGTAAGCTTCTTTTTGCTCCAGGCGAGCGACAATAAAGACTTCTGGTGTGCCGTCTGCAGAGCTAGATTGCCCCCTAACTACCCGGATTTGTATTGGCTTTGTTTGCAAGGTATTGCCATCTGCTTGTACGCTAGCGCTTCCTATGGTTAGTGTGCCCGTTCGCTTTGCTTGCAAGCGATATCCATAAGTAACCTCCTGGTTCATCCGACCATTCACAATGGTAGTTTGAAACCCTTGATGAGGTCCGGAGAGGATATTGAAATTACTAAAATCTGGAGGGGTGAATGCTTTGCCTTCCGCATTTTTAAGTGTGAAGGTCAACTCAAAGTAAGTGTTCAATAACACTTCTTTGGCGTCAGCATAGGCAGTAAAGCTAACTTCTCTATCAGTTTGCGCCTCTACTGCATTGAATGCTGCAGTAAGGTGGAAGAATAGAACTGTAAATAGCAGGGCCGAACATCTCATTAGATACGAGTTGTTTTGCGTTTCTTGGGTTGGGCTTGAACCGGAGGTCTTTGCTGTTGCAGTAGCGAATCTAGCGGAATTGGTGATAATTGTTGAAACGGACTATCCGAGAAAAAGTCACGGAAGAAGTCATTGTCTGATGGACGTTGATTAAAGAAATCATTGCCCCAGAAATCACCACCGAAGAAGTTGTCACTAAAGGGGGAGGTATTCTGTTGTGGTGATTGAATTACCCCATCTGGATTTGGGTAGACCCGCAGCAAAAGTGGGCTTGTTTCCAAATAAACATCATCCACTTTTACACTAGCAGGTTCTATGTAAAAATCACCTATCTCATCTGCTTGGAGATAGAACGTATAGCTCACAGATTGTGAAGTCTGCCCATTAAGGATACTCACTCGTGAGCTCATATTAGGGCCACTCACTTTGATGAGTCCGTTGTTGAATTCTGGAAAAAAGAAATCCTCTCCTTGTGCGTTTTCCAAAGAGAAAGTAACCGCAATTTGATTGCCGGAAAGGATAGAATCATTGTCTACGCGAACGGAGAAGCTCGCATTTTGGGCTGTTAGAGTGCCCAGACTAATGATCATTAATAGAACAATTAGTGCGCGCATAAGCCGAAGTATTTATAGGTTATGACAAAGATTTACTCGTGAATAACAACAAACAGGTAGCACAGACAACTGTAAGTTTACCACTTCTTATCTGAAGTACAAGAACGACCCTGCATTCGTTGTAGTTTTTCCATGGTTTTTTTCTCATCCTCTTCCGCAAACTGCAGCTGTCGGAGGGCTTCTTCCCTCGTCATCTGTTGTTGAGGTTGTTGTTCCTGTTCTTGTTCCTGCGGTTGAGAAGGTTGTTGCTGTTGTTGGTTTTGCTGGTCTTGTTCGTCCGACTGCTGTTGCTGGTTCTGTTGCTGTTGTTGGTTTTGTTGCTGCTGCTGCTGTTCGTTTTCTTCTTGCTCTTCTGATTCTTCGTTCTGCTCGCTTTGTTGCTGCTGTTGTTCTTGCTGCTGTTTCATTTGCAGCGCTTTTGCCAAGTTGTGCTTGGTCTCCATATCGCCAGGGTTACGTCGTAGTGCTTCCATATAAGCATCTGCCGCTTTCTGATAGTCTCCTTGTTGAAAGTGAGCATTACCTAAATTATGATAAGCGTAGGACTGACTTATTGGATCGCCACTGAGAATGGCCGCCTCTTCAAAACGGCGAGCCGCTTCTTCGTATTCCCCTTGCTTGTAGGCAGCGTTTCCAAGGTTATAATTGCCCTGAGCACTGTTTTTCTTGCCAATAGCAGATTGGTAGTGCTCTGCTGCTTTATCATATTCACCACTGCGATAAGCCTTATCCCCTTCGCGTAATTCGCGATGACCCGCTTGTGCCAGAAGTGTAGAAAGGCAACAAAACAGTACAATGAAACTAGCTATCGTTCTCATTAGCCAATGCATTTCTGATACGATTTGATTTACGCAAACTGCTGGTTCTATAGGAAAGCAAAAACTCAATCAAGAAAAGCAGAAACGCAATCCCAATAAAGATCTGAAAGTAGCTTTCATAATCTGTAAAGAAGCGTTGTTCGTATTCTCTTTTCTCAATAGCGTCAATACGCTCCTGTAGCGCTTCAGCTAAACCTTCAGCATTCTTTTCTAAACTGAAATAGGCTCCGCCACCTGCTCTAGCTACTCCTTCTAGTGTGGAAGGATCCAGCCGAGAACGGATAGGGTTTCCACTATCATCGCGGAGGTAATCTTCTCTTCCTCGAAGATCAACGGGGATAAAACTTCCTCCCGTACTACCTACACCTACCGTGTAAACGAGGGTGCCGTTTTCATAGGCCGCTTCTGCTTGTTGAGCACCACGTCCATCATGGTCTTCTCCATCGGTGAGAATGATGATGGCTTTGTGGGTTTCATTCTCTGGATCAAATGACCGTTCTGCTAAATCGATGGCGGAACTGATAGAAGTACCTTGCTCTCCAGCTTGATCTGGGGATGCTGTACTCAGCGCTAGCTTAGCAAAGTAATAGTCGCTTGTAAGGGGCGCTACGGGGAAGGCATTACAGGCAAAAAGGATAACACCAATGTTATTGCTTGCTAGTTTATCTACCAATTGTTGTCCAAACCGTTTTGCGCGTTCCAGACGACTAGGAGATACATCCTCCGCCATCATACTTTGGGATATATCCAAAGCCAAGAAAAGGTCGATACCCTTACGCTTGACCGGTTGGCGCTTACTTCCCCATTGCGGATTAGCTAAACCAATAATCAAGAACAAACAAGCAACCAAAAGAAGACCAAACTTCACAAAGTGCTTGTATCTACTCAAGTTTGGTGCCATTCGACGTACGACATCTGCCCCACCAAAGCGTGAAAGCGATTGCATACGCAGACGCCAGGCTAAGACGAAGAAGCCTAAAAGGAATGGCAATAATGCCAGTGCCCAGAGGTAATAGCTGTGTTCGAATTTAAACATGGTCGTTAATCAAAAATGTCAATCAAAACAGCAGTTAGCAGATGCCACTACGGAATAGATCGAAGTACAGTGTACCTCATGATCATTTCTAGCAGAATCAAAAAAGCAGCAGCAAGCGCGAAATAGCGAAACTGCTCCTGGTATCTTTTTATAATGGTCGTTTCAATCTCCGTTTTTTCCAATTCATCAATGAGGTCATAGATCTTCTGTAGTTCCTCTTGATTGGTAGCACGGAAGTATTGTCCATCTGTCTTACGGGCGATTTCTTGCAGTAGGGTTTCATCAATTTCAACCCGAGCTACATCATAGCGGTAACGTCCGAAACGATCTTTACTTACCGGAGTAAGTGCTTCGCCTTCCGACCCAACACCAATGGTATAGACCTTGATACTAAACTCACGAGCGATATCGGCGGCCATGTCTGGTGGTAAATAACCAGCATTGTTGACACCATCAGTAAGTAGGATAATCACTTTACTTTCCGCCTCGCTTTCTTTTACTCGGTTTACAGCGGTTGCCAAACCTTGTCCGATAGCGGTACCGTCTTCCAACGCGCCGCATTGTAATGCGCCAATAAAGGTGCGTACGATATCATGGTCAGTTGTCAGTGGACATTGTGTGAATGCTTCACCGGCAAAGGCCACAATACTGATTCGATCATAGGGGCGTTTATTGACGAAATCGGTAGCTACTCGCTTACTGGCTTCCAAGCGACTAGGGCGGAAATCTTGCGCCAGCATACTACTGGAAAGGTCCATTGCCAGGACAATATCAATGCCTTCCGCTTTAATCGATTCTTCCTGTAAGGTAAGTTGAGGGCGAGCTAGGGCAACAACCAAGCATAACAAGGCTAGACTCCGTAACCAAGGGAGTGTTTTACGCAGCTTTGTTCGCCATGTGCTTAAGTGTTCTATACCCGCCAGTGTCGGCATCCGTAGATTAGGATAACGCCTACTGCGTTGCCACTTCAACCATAAGAATACCAGCGGAGCCAGTATAAGCAGCAAAAAGGCCCAGGGATGAGCAAACTTTATGTTCGATAGCAACTCAATCATTCCTCAGCATCTTTTTCTTCACCTGCTTCTTCAGGAGCTGGTTCTGGTTTACGAGTAGCTATAACAAACTCCCGAACTGTTTGTAGAGCGGCAGGGTGTACATCAGTGGCTGGTTCGGCTTTCGCAAATTTTACCATATCCGCAGTGCTAAGCACAGAATGGATAAGTCCATCTTCATCCAACTTGAATTTTGCCATTGACTGGCGAATCTCTGCAGTGGTAGCTTCTAGGGCTTGCATGGAAAAGCGACCTTCCAGATAGGCTCGCAAAATATGGGTGAGCTCTGATTGAAAAGCTTTGATTTCTCCTTTTTGCCAAATGGCCTCCTTTTCCAGATTATCCAATTGCTCTAAGGCAATAATATGTGCTGGTTTTGGTGGCGGTGGTGGCGTCTTTTTTCGTTCAGGCACAATACCGGATAAGCGCCAAAGAAAAAGGATTAGCATAACAACTAGAATAGCACCTACCGCAAAAGGCAATAAGTCTAACCAGTTGATTTTCTCCTCGATGATGTCTTTGTTATCCCGGATTGTTGCCTCTTGAGGGACGGGTATTGTTGCCACCGTCATGGCCAGATCTCCAGAGCGAGCGGTGTCTCTGACTCCGTTTTGTGTGAACACCACCTCTAGGGGAGGGAAATAGTGATAACCAGAGTCAAAGGTGGTAAGCAACAAACGTTGATGAAGGAGGGTTGGAGGCCCTTCACTTACGGTATTCAATTCGCCGATATCCAATAACTCTACATTCCCAGCTTCTGCCCAATTACCGTAGTTGATGTTTTCAACTTCACTTCCTGCTAGTACCACTAGGTTTACACTTACGCCCAATTGGTCTCCAATAAGTAGCGTGGTACTATCCAGACCAATATCGATAGTGACCTGAGCTTGTAATTGGGCTGCTCCACATAGGAGGAGAAGGATGAAGCCTATTTTCGATAACTGCCTGTTCATTACGATCTTCTTTGAAAAAAGTGATGTAAGGCATTAACATACGATTCGGTAGTTTCGATACTAATGGTATCAGCACCGCTTCGTAGAAATTGCTCGCGAAAATATTGATAGTTGTTGTTGAACCAATCCTGGTAGGCTTGGCGTACCGTAGGGTCACTGGTGTCTACCCAGCGGAGTTCACCTGTTTCGGCGTCTTTGGCTCGGATTAATCCCGCATTAGGAAGTTCCTTTTCGCGTGGATCATACAAGTGCACGCCGATTAAGTCGTGCCGGCGGGCTACAATACGGAGTGGTGATTCATACGCTTGACTCATGAAGTCAGACAGTAAAAAGCAAATGCTCCGTTTTTTAACCACATTATTAAAGAAACGCAGTGCCAAGCCAATATCGGTGCCATGGCCTTCAGGTTCGATGTCCAAAAGCTCACGGATGATCCGTAGGATATGAGATTTACCTTTCTTCGGCGGAATGTATTTTTCTATACGATCCGAGAAGAAGATAACACCAACTTTATCATTGTTATTAATCGCAGAAAAAGCGAGTACCGCACAAATCTCAGTGATGTACTCATTTTTCATCTGTGGCGTGGTGCCAAAGAATGAGGAGCGGCTGATATCGATTAGCAACGTAACAGTAAGCTCTCGTTCTTCCTCAAATATCTTAATGTATGGATCGCCCGTTCTGGCAGTTACATTCCAGTCGATATTACGTACATCGTCTCCGTACTGGTAGCCACGGACTTCGCTGAAGGACATACCCCGGCCCTTGAAGGCACTATGGTATTCACCCGAAAAAAGATGCTTGCTCAAGCCTTTCGACTTGATCTCGATCTTCCGGACTTTTTTCAGTAATTCGCTGGTTTCCATCAAGATTTTTTATCAGTCACCACATCAACATCCTAATCTTAGAAATATCTACTAAGGTACTTCTACTGCATTCAGGATTTTGTGGATGATATCTTCCTGCGTGATGTTTTCTGCTTCTGCTTCATAGGTTAGGCCAATTCGATGGCGAAGTACATCTTCACACACGGAACGTACATCCTCTGGAATTACAAATCCACGGCGCTGCAAGAAAGCAAAAGCCTTTGCTGCCAATGCTAGATTAATAGATGCACGAGGAGAACCACCAAAGCTCAATAGCGGACTAAGAGAGTTTAATCCGAAATCAGCTGGGTTTCGTGTAGCAAAAACGATATCGATGATATAACGCTCGATCTTCTCGTCCATGTACACTTTACGTACCGACTGACGTGCCTTGAGGATATCTTCCATTTTGGCTACTTGATTCACCTTGCCAAAATCTTCATCATAAAGATTGCGGCGCATGATCTCACGTTCTTCCTCCTTATTAGGATAGGATATCTTAACCTTTAGCATGAAGCGGTCTACTTGTGCTTCCGGTAATGGATAGGTTCCTTCTTGTTCGATTGGGTTCTGGGTAGCCAAAACCAAGAATGGTTCTTCTAGCTTGAAAGTATTTGTACCAATCGTTACCTGTCTTTCCTGCATTGCCTCTAGTAAGGCACTTTGCACTTTGGCGGGTGCCCGGTTAATCTCATCTGCGAGGATGAAGTTGGCAAATACAGGGCCTTTTCTCACCGAGAAATCATTTTTACTCGGATTGAAAATCATGGTGCCAACGATATCAGCTGGGAGCAAGTCTGGTGTAAATTGAATACGGCTAAACTGACCGTGCAAAACTTGTGAGAGTGTTTTGATGGCAAGCGTCTTAGCCAAACCTGGGAGTCCTTCCAAAAGAACGTGACCTTTAGTAAGCAACCCTAAGAGCAGGCGATTTATCATGTGGTCCTGACCAACAATGACTTTATCCGTCTCCTTCTGAATGGTTTCTATAATCGCACTATCGGCGTAGATTTGTTGATTAAGTGCTTCGATGTCTACCGACTGCATAATTGTGTTCTTTGGGTGCTAAATCCAGTTTCTTTCCGTAAAAAGGATTACAAAAATGACTAAAAAATATCACATTCGGTTGGCTAGTCCTGTTTTGTGCTACTGAAGCCCTTATTTTTGCGGCAATTCAGATATAGGTAGATATGAGAGTATTATTTCTGTTGATTTTTTTGAGCCCAATTTTTCTTCAAGCGCAGGATCGCAAAGCGGTTAAAGCGGAAGAACAGCGTCAGGCATTGGAGATGGTTGATGTGGTACAGGAGGGTGGAATTGTAGTACGGTTAACCACTAATGCACGCAAAATTGCAGGAATGCAAGAGGTGTTAGATGAAGGTGAACTGACCAGCTTGAATCGTAGCCGTTTGAAGGCTCGGATGGAAACTACCATTGAAGAAACCAGAGCGCAGCAAGAACTTATCGTAAGCTTGATGCGCGATGTATACGACCTAGGTCCAGTCTACTTTATTTTCGATACGACCCTGGTATTACTCCAAGGAGAGCAGACTTCTGGTTATTTCTTGAATGACGATCTAGAAGTTGATCCTTCCATTACCCGACCGGATGATTTTGTCATCGCCCGTATAGGTTATACGGATGCTGCTACAACTTCTCGTGCAGAAGCAATGATGTTGACTGATCGTGAGCAACAAGCCTTACCAGCACCATTTCCAAATGCGATTACCTTCAATAACCTTGGGTACGCACTAAATAGACTACTAGCGCCTGATATCGCAGAACGAAAAAGAATGGAAGGGATGATCGAACGTTTGAGAAACAAACTCAACGTAGCGATTAATACCATGCTAGATTCTGAGGGGAGGTAAGCATTACTGCTTCTTCGACTCTTTCAACTCGATCTTCAAATGCTGTCCGGTATGGCTTTTCTTAGATTTGACTACTTCCTCAGGAGTACCACTAACAACTAGTGTACCGCCTCGGCGCCCACCTTCAGGCCCCATATCTAGAATGTAATCGGCTACTTTGATGACATCAAGATTGTGCTCAATGACAATTACAGTGTTGCCTTTATCCACCAGGCGGTTGAGTACTTTGAGTAAGTATTGGATGTCCTCGAAGTGTAGACCCGTAGTGGGTTCGTCTAGGATGTAGACAGTATTGCCGGTATCACGCTTTGAAAGCTCCTCGGCAAGTTTTACCCGCTGTGCTTCTCCACCAGAAAGGGTAGTCGCTTGCTGGCCAAGCGTAATATATCCTAGTCCTACTTCAGCAAGCGTCTTGAGTTTGCGATAGATCTTTGGAATGTGCTCAAAGAAAACCACCGCTTCACTAACGGCCATTTCCAGCACGTCATTAATGGACTTACCCTTATAGAGAATCTCTAAGGTTTCGCGATTGTAGCGACGGCCCAGACAAGTTTCGCACTCGACATAAACGTCAGGTAGGAAGTTCATTTCAATACGACGCATGCCAGAGCCTTGGCAAGTTTCGCAACGCCCTCCTTTTACATTGAAGGAGAAACGGCCCGGCTTATAACCCCGAATTTTTGCTTCCGGCAGATTAGAGAATAAACTCCGAATATCAGTGAATACGCCGGTATAGGTAGCCGGATTAGAACGTGGCGTACGGCCAATCGGCGATTGATCAATTTCAATAACCTTATCCACTTGCGCCAAGCCATCAAAAGACTTGTAGGGCATTGGTGGTTTCAAGCTGCGGTAGAAGTGCTGCCGCAGAATGGGATATAAGGTTTCGTTGATAAGTGTAGATTTTCCACTACCAGACACCCCCGTCACACAGGTGAATGTGCCTAGTGGGATTTTGATGTCGACATCCTTAAGGTTATTACCGGATGCGCCTTTAAGTTCCAGGAACTTTCCACTGCCTTTGCGGCGCTCCTTCGGAAGCATGATGTCTTTGCTTCGGCTCAGATAACTGGCGGTAATGGTATTTCCTGCGGCAACGATTTCTGCCGGTAAACCTTGCGCAACTAATTCTCCACCCAAGCGTCCTGCTCCAGGGCCAAGGTCAATGAGGAAATCGGAAGCCAACATAATGTCGCGGTCGTGCTCCACAACAATTACGGTGTTGCCAATATCTGTCAGTTCTCGTAAGGCTTCAATCAGGCGCTGGTTATCGCGCTGGTGTAGACCAATACTAGGTTCGTCGAGGATATAGGTAATACCGGTAAGTTGGGATCCGATCTGGGTAGCCAAACGAATACGTTGTGCTTCTCCACCAGAAAGGGTCCGACCTGGTCGGTTAAGACTCAGATAGTCTAGTCCCACCTGGAGTAGGAACTCCAAGCGGAAGCGTATTTCTTTAAGAATATCACGAGCAATTAACAGCTGACGCTCACTCAAGTGTTGGTCGACATTTTGCATCCAATCATTGAGTGCGATCAGGTCCATCTGGGCTAGATCCGCAATATTCTTTTCATTGATCTTGAAGTGCAATGCTTCTTGACGCAGTCTTTGACCATTACAGGAAGGACAGGTACTGATCGTCATAAAGTCCTCTGCCCAGCGGCGTACCTTCTCTGAGGTAGAGTTATCGTACCAACGTTTAAGCATTGGGATGATCCCCTCCTTTGCCAGGTTGTAGGAGAAGTCTTGCTTCTTCTTCCGACCACGAACGCGGAAAGAATTATCTCCACCCCGAAGGATAATTTTTAAAGCTTCCTCCGGAATCTCCTTAATGGGAGTAGAAAAGGTGAAGTTGTATTTCTTAGCAATCTCTCGAAGCTGCTTGAAGGTCATATTATCTCTGACCTCACCGAAAGGTGCAATCCCTGCATCATTGATGCTTTTGCTATCGTCAGGAATAACCTTATCGTCGTCTACTCGATTTACTACACCCAATCCTTTACATTCCTGGCAGTAGCCATAAGGAGAGTTAAAGGAGAATGTATTAGGAGATGGTTCTTCGTAAGAAAGACCACTTTCAGCATCCATGAGGTTTTTACTGAAAGCCATCACCCGATCATCATCATGGTCGGCGATCATAACCAGGTCATTGCCCATCTTAAGAGCGGTCTGAAGGCTATTGGCCAGACGCTCTTTGCGGTCATCACTTACCTTAAGTCGGTCTACGACCAACTCAATGTCGTGTACCTTATAACGGTCTACTTGTAAGCCCGGAGTAAGGTCTGTGATTTCTCCATCGACGCGCATTTTGGTATAACCTTGCTTGCGCATTTGCTCAAAGAGCTCGCGGTAGTGTCCTTTACGACCACGCACTAGGGGAGACAAAACAGAGATCTTACGATTCTTGAAATCAGTGAAGATCTGATCGAGGATTTGCTCCTCCGTATAGCTCACCATTTTCTTGCCCGTCTCATAGCTGTATGCCTCGCCAATACGGGCATATAAGAGACGAAGAAAATCGTAAACCTCCGTGACGGTACCCACTGTTGAGCGTGGGTTTCGTCCGGTTGTTTTTTGCTCGATGCTAATAACTGGGCTCAAGCCAGTAATCTGCTCTACCTCTGGACGCTCCATCTCGCCGATAAATTGGCGCGCGTAGGCAGAGAAAGTTTCCATGTAACGGCGCTGCCCTTCTGCATAAATAGTATCAAATGCTAAGGACGATTTACCACTACCACTGATACCCGTAATAACAACCAGTTTATTACGGGGAATAGCAACATCTACGTCTTTCAGGTTGTGCTCACGAGCACCGATAACCTGAATGAAATCTTCATGAAATAGATCGTCAGCCGTACTGACTTCCAATGAAGGGGAAACTGCTTTGGCCATGTTTTCGGAGCTTCAAATAATGAGCCCTGCTGTTTTTTGGGAACTGTAAATACTATCCAAACCCGGATTGGTACATTACGGTTCTAGGAAACCGCTAAATTAGTGATATTATTTGGAGTAAATAAGTTCCAGTTAGATTATGGTACCAGAAAGCATGCAATTAGGAGATACGGAAACTATTATCCTTTCGATCGTTATTGTGATCCTACTAATTGGACTCCTCGTTTTAAGAAGCCAGAATAATCAAAGGAAGTTTTAGGGTGCTCTTTTATATCTAAAAAGCGCTGTTCTATACTGATTAGAATACTATAAGAGATGTTGTTTTTCCTAGCTCCTGGTAATAGCTACAAGAGCTAGGAAGGACAACGGATAATGCTACTTATTGAATGTACTCCTTGTAGATAGCAACGGGCACCAGTGCCGTCCATCCGCAGAAGTCTTTTTTAGATGGCATTCCATAGGCCACAAGATCGGGAGCATAGTTTTCCCAAAATGTTCCGGTAGCCTCAAACACCTCTGCTACGCTTGCATACACTTTAGCGGCTAAATGCCGGGCCAGGTCTTCTTGCCCATTAGCCGAAAGGCCTTTGAGGACCATATAAACAGTAGGTGCCCAGACGCCGCCTAACCAATAATCACCCCAACCTACATAATCAGGGTCGGAAGCAGAAAGTGCTGGTAGTGGTGTCCTACGGTAGAATTCATTAGGATCGGAAAGATGGCTGATAAACTGCTCTAAACGATCCTCTGGCACAACTTCACCCAGTAGTGCCCAGTACATTCCGATATGTCTTCTAGGAATACGTTCGCCAAAGCCTAGGTCGTAGTAGAATCCATCACTATCGTCCCATGCCAGAGTATTCAATGCAGTTTTTACTTTGCCATGGATTTCTTCGTAGCGGGCAACGTCCTGCTCTTCTCCAATTAAATTAGCAATACGCTTCAAGTTGACTGCGTAGAGCGCCATTTGCGAACTGAAATCGACTTGGCGGCCTTGCACATTCCAAACGCCATTGCGAGTTCGGACATATTCTCTGACGAAGAAATTAAGTTTTTCTTCATCGGTGGTTTTGAGTTTTGCGAGTTCGAGGCCTAGTTCATGCTGCGACCATTTATTACCCTCTGTAGGTTCCCAATCATGTGGCTCCCGAGGAATGTTGTCCATTCCCAATCCCATAGTATCACCATAGAAGAGGTCATCCTCCATCATATAAGTGGTGACGTGGAATTCGAAATTCTTCTTCAAGTATGGGTATACCTGCTTGAGGCGGTCCAAGTCTTTACTGACTTCGAAAATTTCCAGTTCGGCGAAGGCCAATAAAGGCGGGTTAATCGATACGGGGTGAGTTTTAGGCCATAATGGCTCACCGCTACCGCGATATTCTCGACAGATAAAACCATCCTCTTCCATTCTGCCATAGAAATTATCGAGCGCCTGATATACCGGCAGTTCATCCAAGTGATACTTGCAGTAACAACACATCATACAAGTATCCCACAGGAATATATTCTCATTGAAAGCGGCATCAATAAACGGGGCCTTAAAGAAGGCCTCGGTATCACCCCCTCGAATTTTCATTTTCGTGAGCTCAATAGCCTTTTTATACATGGCCTCGGAAAGCTCTTTACTAACTGTTGGATTGTCTGGAGTTGCTGTTTGCTCTGGAGTTTGTTCTTCTTGTTCGGTACAACTATTTAGAACCGCAGCACTGCTAATAATCCCGGCCGAGAGGGCCACATTTCTTGTGAAGTCTCTTCTATTCATGATGTCGCTTTAATTGGAATAAATAGGCTGAAGATTGAATAACCTACCTCTAAGAAAACTAAGTTACAGAATAAGGCAGGAAAAGGCTTTCCCTCAACCATTTCTATACACTTACTTTCAAGTAAGCTACCTGCGAAAAGCAAGTGCGAAGCGATGAGTGTGTAATGTTGCCTAGGATGATTTGCTTTACCCCTTGGTGCCAACAAGCGGATAGTTGTGGTGTTATATCTTAGACATCATTTATAAAGTAAAACCCTCTTTCGATGACAAAGCGCTTTACAATCTCTTTCCTTCTTATTGCTCTCTTTTCTATAACTGCTCTCCATGCCCAGTTAACGCAAGAGACCCGATTCCTCGGAACGGCAGGTGGTGCAGGAAATACTTTCTTTCGCACTCCTCTAGGGGTTTATGGTGGATTGGCCGAGCTCTCAGCAGGTTTCGGTGATAATAACTTCATGGCTTTAAGAGTATCACCTGATCTCGGCTATTTTCTATCGGATAATGTGATGGTAGGGAGTACCGTTACGCTTAGTGTCGTGACCAATTTTGATGACTCCTTTAGCTTTGTTGGGGCCATTCCTTTTTTGCGCTACTACTTTAACCCAACGGCAGCTAATACGTACTTCTATGGCCAGGCACAAGCTGGTTTTGTGCTTTCCCTGGACGAGTCTGATTTCAATTCTTATCCATTTAATGTGGGAGGTGGAGTTACACATATGTTGGCTCCCGGAGTAGGTCTAGATGGTTTCTTGCAACTAAGAGACTTTGACCTAGGAAGTGATGGTGGAGCTTCTTTAGCCTTAGGCGCGGCACTTAATATCTTTTTGGATGAGGATCAGTATAGCAACCGAAGTAGTGGAACTGCTAACTTACAGACAGGCTCTTTGATGATTGGTGGAACAGGAGGGGTGATCAACCTGTCAGTTAGTGATAATACTTCTACAGCAATTGCTTTAGAGCCACAGTTGATGTATTTCGTGACCCCGCAACTAGCTGTCGGAGGCGGCTTATTGATTGAGTTCGTCAATACTGATTTTGCCTTTGGTACCATCAATAGTACTACGCTCGGCTTAAGTCCGCAGGTTCGTTACTACTTTGCCGAAGGAGGGCACCGCTTATGGTTTCTTACCGGAGGAATTGACTTTAATTACCGACGCATAGACAACGACTTTGCACCAGGCAGTGCCGATAATGAAACTACTGCCAACTTCGCCGTTGGAGCAGGTTTAAACAGTTTTATTAGCCAGAACGTTGCTTTAGAATTAGGTCCAAGCCTACGTATAGATCCTGATTTTGATCTTGTTCGCTTGGGAGTAGACCTCGGTGTGCAAATTTTCTTGAACACCGCTAAATAAGAAACAATAGCATGGAGTTAGCTAAAGTGGTAAAACCTTTAGCTAACTCTACTGCACAAAGCTCGATTTGTAAGATGCCTAAAAATGTCTTTGGCGAAACGCTCATTCCTTGTTGTTATGAACCGCTTACGGGCTTCTACCGGGATGGCTATTGCCGTACAGATGTTTATGATAGCGGTCGACATGTGGTCTGCGCGATAATGACAGAAGAGTTTCTGACCTTTACCAAATCGCGCGGTAATGACCTCAGTACACCGCTACCACAATATCAATTTCCGGGTTTAAAACCTGGAGATAAATGGTGTTTGTGCGCACTTCGCTGGCGCGAGGCTTATGAGCACGGAGTAGCACCCATGGTGCTGCTTGAGGCTTGTGCAGAAGAAGCTTTACAATACGTTGAACTAGGAGCCTTAGTAGAACATGCCTACAAAGAACAATAAGCAAGACTGGAACTGGCAGAATTCTTATTTGCAACTGCCAGATAAGCTTTACAGCAAACAAGCTCCGGCTCCCGTACCAGAGCCTTCCCTCCTTTATTGGAACGAGGCTTTAGCTGAACAATTGGGATTAGCATTTCTAACTGGTAATGAGGAGCGGCTTGCTGAGTTCTTTTCTGGTAACACCGTACCTCCTGGGGCAGAACCCTTAGCACAGGCTTACGCAGGGCACCAATTTGGTGGCTTCAATATCCTCGGTGATGGGCGAGCGATACTACTGGGTGAACAAATAAACCCAGAAGGGAAACGCTTTGATATTCAACTCAAAGGATCAGGGCAGACGCCTTACTCCCGCCGAGGTGATGGCCGTGCTACGCTGAGCTCTATGCTACGAGAGTATCTGATTAGTGAAGCTATGTACCATCTGGGCATTCCTACTACTCGAAGTTTAGCGGTGGTCGGGACGGGCCAAACGGTATATCGGCAAAAGGTTAATCAAGGCGCAGTACTTACCCGAATTGCTAGTAGCCATATTCGCGTGGGTACGTTTGAATATGTTCGCCAATATGGCACGATCGAAGAAATAGAGGCATTTGTACAGTACGTCATCAAGAGACACTATCCAGAGTTGGAATCGGCAGACAACAAAGCTCTAGCCCTACTTGAAGCAGTGATGGATAAGCAGATTGAGTTGGTTGTGGAGTGGATGCGAGTAGGGTTTATCCATGGCGTAATGAATACTGATAATGTGAGCATTGCTGGAGAGACCATCGATTATGGTCCTTGCGCTTTTATGAATGCTTATGATCCACGTACGGTTTTTAGCTCCATTGATCGCCATGGTCGATATGCGTTTGGTAACCAGCCCAATATTACGCATTGGAATATGGCCGTTTTCGCGGGCACCTTACTCCCCTTGATCGCTGAGCAAGAAGAGGTAGCTACTGAACAAGCTCGCGCCGTATTGGATGATTTTCCACGGCGCTTTGCCCAGAAGTGGTACCAGATGATGTTCCGCAAGTTGGGTATTGTAAAACCAGAACGTACAGATGCAGCCTTGGTAGATGAGTTGTTGGAATTAATGGAACGGCATCAAGCAGATTATACCAATGTTTTTGCTGGTCTTCGTAATGGCCAGTTGCAAGAAGAAGCATTGAACGCTAGTTTCGAGTTTCAGGATTGGCATGCGCGTTGGAAGAAACGTTTTGAGGTCATGCCAACGGAGGCCAACACGCTAATGGTACAAAGCAATCCGGTAATCATCGCTCGCAATCATTTAGTAGAGGAAGTCCTTCAGGCGGCTGAAGCTTCAAATTATCAGCCCCTCAATGATTTCTTGAAACAGCTCTCAAAACCATATGCCAGTGGCGATGATGCACCGGAGTTACAGCTTGTACCTTCTGATTTCGACTCTCAATACCAGACGTTTTGCGGTACATAAGCTGCTAGGCGTAGGTTTTTTCTCTTCCAGATTATTTCTTTTGAACGATCGCTATTTACCGGTGTATCAGGGATTAATTAATCGGCTTTAAGCAATAATTAACAGAAAGCCCGTTTTTTTAATATCCCCGAAACATCCTTACGCGCGATTCTTTCGTCTATTTGTATGAAAGAAAGTTCGTACCACGATCAGACTAATGAAATTATCACCCCAAATACCACACTTTTTAACTCCCCACCTCCGGTATCTGCTTAGTGCAGTAGTGCTATTGGGTAGCATTTCCATGCTGTCCAGTCAAGTCATTACCGGCCGCATCACTAATGAGTTTCGAGAACCTTTACCTTACGCCAATATCTACGTGCAGCAATTGCAGACGGGAACGGTAAGTGACGGAGAGGGATATTACGAAATGCGCCTAGATGTTGATGGAGAGTACAATCTTGTTTTTTCTAGCTTAGGCTACGAAAGTAAATCCGAGCGCGTCCTGCTGGTTGGCGATACCGCATGGGTAAATATCGAGTTAAGCACAGCCGCCTTGGAGTTGGAAGAAATTGTTGTCTCTGCTAGTCAACGAGATCCTGCTTTCGCGATTATCAAGCAGGTAATTGAGCATAAAGACAAGCAACTCAAAGCCGCCGATAGCTATCGCACAAAGGTCTATTTGAAAGCCATTGAAGAAACGGAACGGCAGGAAGAACAAGCTCCTCAGCCAGTAGTGGAAGTGGATATTAGTGCGCCGGATGCCGATCCTTTTGCTGCGGAGGAAGCAGCGAACCAAGAATTACTCAATGGATTAAATCTGGTAGAGATGGAGGTGCTCCTGAATTACCAGTACCCGCGACGTTATAAAGAAGAGCGTACAGCTTATCAGGCCTACGGAAACACGAATGGTTTATTCATTCCCATTTTTGCGGAAACGGATTTTAACTTCTATCGGAACCTGGTTTATCTGCCTGGAATTTCAGATGCACCAGTGATATCGCCTTTGAGTAATAATGCGATCCTTTCTTATAAGTATGAGCTTGTAGGGAGCCGCTATCAGGATGGGCAGCACATTAATGAAATTAAGGTTATTCCTCGTAAGGAAGGTAACTCTACCGTTCGGGGTACCATTTGGATTGTAGAGGACGAATGGACAATCCTAAAGCTGGAGCTTGACCTACCAAAAGGAACACTACTTTTCGGTGATAACTTCCGTATTGAGCAATCTTATGATAAGGTAGAGGACAGTCTCTGGATTATGGAGCGCCAGGCGTTTATCTATAGCACGCGTCAAGGCAAGAAAAAGACCTTCAAGGGAAGTACAGTTCTGAGCTATTCTGAATACCAGCACAACTACACTTTTCCGGAGAAGTTCTTCGGAAATGAAGTGGCTGTTACTACGCAAGAAGCTTATGAGCGCGATGGTGAATATTGGGCCGGTACCCGTACAGAGGCTTTAAACGATCGCGAAGCAAAGTTGATTCGACTACGAGATAGTATTCAGGCGGTGCATAATAGTCCCGCCTACCGAGATAGCCTGGAGGCACGATACAATCGCATTAATCTCCTGGAAATCGCTTGGGATGGCGTAGGTGTTCGCGATTGGCGAGAGCAGTCTCACTTATATGTTAGTGCCCTGGCATCTATGATCGACTTTAGTCCTGTGGGGGGATGGAGAGTTGGTCCATATGTTTCGCGATTTAAGCGATATAAGAATGGGCGAATTTGGAGTAATTCCGGGACGGTCGATTTTGGTCTGCGTAACCATGATATTCAAGGGAATTTCAGCTCATGGTTTCGCTATGACCCCTTCCGATTCGGGGATATATCCATCAGTGGAGGTCGGTCTTTTCAGGCGATCAACGAGTTTGATGCTTATTTGAATTTGCTGCGCCCAAGTAACTACATTCTACTTGATGCCTTCCGAGCTACACATGCTATTGAAATAGCCAATGGCTTGCGTATCCACAGTAGCTTTGACTGGAACGATCGGCGCCCGATTACTTCCTACGATGTAGGTTCTTTCCTGGATGATGTTGTGGTTGACGATGATGCACCAATGGATTTTGAGCGCTACCAGGCGTTTATTACCACCAATAGAATAAGCTATACGCCGGCACAGCGATACATGCGTGAGCCTAACCGTAAAGTTATTCTAGGTAGTAAATGGCCTACTTTCAGTGTTATGCACCGTCGCGGCTGGGATAATACTTTTGGCAGCGACATTCGCTTCGACTATCTGGAAGCAGCTATTGAGCAGGAGATTATCATGGGCCCCATTGGAAATACGAACTATCGAGCTCAAATGGGGCAGTTTGTTAACACAGAAGATCTGCGCTTTGTGGATTGGAAGCAATTCCGCGAAAGCGATCCTTTTCTGTATTCGAACCCGCTTCGTACGTTCCAAATGTTAGACACGTCATTGTCCACTACTAATCTGCATTTTGAGCTTCACTTTATTCACCATTTCAATGGCGCGATTATCAATAATATTCCGCTGCTGAAGAAAACGCGAATCAAGACAGTTGCAGGTGGGGGAATGCTATGGTTAAAGGATGGTAGCTATCGCCATCAAGAGTTCTTTGCCGGAGTGGAGCGTGTCTTCAAGATTGGACCGCGCCGCCGCTTGCGGGTAGGGGTATTTGGTGTACTAGCCGATGCGAATAACCGAAGACCTGACACATCTTTCAAGATTAGTTTCGACTTGATCGATGCCTGGAAACGAGATTGGAGTTTCTAGGAAGAAATGCCGGATATCAGGGGTGATGTCCGGCATCTTTGTTTTAACTCTGAATGGCTAATGCTCGAATCTTGATCTTTACCTCTCGCCCAATAAATAGCTCGCCATTGTCCATGGTCTTGTTAAACTGGATGCCGTAGTCGAACCGGTCGATGCTGAACTCAGCCTTCAAACCAAGCGTAGTACTTTGAGTAGGGTCTTTGTAAGGGCCTAACACCTCTATCGGGAACTCCATTTGATTGGTGATTCCCTTAATAGTGAAATCTCCTTTCATCATATACTGATCCCCTTCCTGAAAGACCGAGGTGGATCGAAAATGAATAGTAGGGTGTTCCTCAGCATGAAGCCACATTTCTCCTTTGAGATGCCCGTCGCGGATGTCATTATTACTATCTAGACTATTAGTTTGAATAGTAGCTTCCACCTGGAGGGTACTTGGATCTTCGCCCGACATTTGAATGTCGGCAGAACAATCATTGAAACGACCAGATACTTCTCCTACCAGGAAGCGCTCTACATCGAAACCAACATAGGTATGGCCAGGATCGAGTCGGTAGGAAGAAGGTTCCGTTTGGACACTGAATAGGAGTACACTGATAAAGAATAGATAATAAAAGCTTTTCATAGCCGGATGGATATTTGATTATACCCCAAGGCTAGGGAAAAGAAGAGCTGTGGTCGACAACCCTTATAAAGGTTGCCAAAAAATCACTGTTCAGAACGAATATTTCTTCGATAAGCAGAAGGTGTCTGGCCGGCGAACTTCTTGAATGCATTACCAAAAGAAGTCTTGTTGTTGAAACCAGCAGCAAAGGCAATTTGAAGTAGAGTTCTTTCTGGTTGATTCCGAATTTGTTCTTGTGCTTCTTTTACGCGATGCGTATTGATGAAGTCAAAGAAGGAATACTGATAATGCTCATTAATTACTTGCGATAAATGATGAGTGGGTATGTTGAGCGAATCAGCAAGGTCTTTCAGGCGTAGCTCTGGGTTGAGGTAGGGCTTGTTCTCGCTCATGATCTCCTCAAGTCCTGCTAAGTAGGACTTTTTGTCAGATGGCTTCAAACTAGAGTTTTGATATTTATCCAAAGTTGATTCTACACTGGTCCATTGTACTCCCGCTAATTTGTAGCTGGCAGCATAGACGAATAAACCTAGTGGCAGCACATAGATGTAATCTAAGGCCCGGCGGTAAATATCGCTTTGGAAAAGTAGGTATAGGAAGCCTGCGGTAAGTAGTAGGGTCAATAGCAAAAGACCGTTGAAAAGCCGGAGCCAGATTACTTCGTCAATATTGGCTTTTGTTTGCTGTAAAGCTTGTCCATATTCCTCAATTGTTCTGAAATTGAGAAGTAAATAAACGGCCAGGTGAATAAACTGCAAGTAGAAAACAGTAGAGTAGAAGTACTCAAAAGCAGTAACGGTCTTGGGGCGGTAGTCAAAAACTGCGAGCATGCCATAATGAACCTGCCGATGACTCAGTGATTCACCACTTAGTACAGGCACGATAAGTACCAAGAGTATGAATGGTAGAAAATGTAAGAGGTCCTTACTCGTGAACCGCCATTTATGATTGGTAACGGCTTTGAAGTAGAAAAATGTAAACGGGCCTAGCAGCATCCAGGAGCCATAACGAGTGCCATAAAAGACGTTGATAGGAATCTCAAGAACATTGCGTACAGATAAGAATTCCAATAACCACCACAGCATAGCTACAAGAATGCCAGCCAAAAATCGATTCCAATACTTCTGGCGATTTTGGCCCACCAATAGCAAGGTACTGACCAGATATAGGCCTTGCGCTATAAATAGCAAAATCAGGAGCGACCAAAGATCGAGTTGCATGCTAAGTCAGGTGGATGTAATACGAGTTTACGAAATAAGCGAGACATTCCAGTGCGGTTAGCAGAAAGGAATGAAGCTAGAGCCCTAGGGAAATGTAACTTTGCAGAAACCAACTTAGTAAAATGGGAAAAAAAGGACGCTGGGTTATTGCCACGTTACTGGTTATTGGAGCGTTTACCGTAGGGCGTAAACGCTTGGAGCCACTCTGGGATAAAGCAGTAGATGATCCGGCCATGGGAATCATTTTTGTCATCGTTTTCTTGCTCGTGGCAATGGTCATAGCAAGAGTAGTCAGCCAGTGATTTGTTTGAAAGACAGTTACCCTTTAATCCAAGTATCCAAATCTGCTAATAACTGCTCCGCCAAATCATCATTTTCCACTTGCAGGTCAACTACCTCCTTCGAGGTGTTTTCTACCTGTATAGGCGGTTCCTTCACTCTTTCCAACATGCGCTGACGCTCGTTAGGAGAAAACGAAGAAAAGGTACGTCTTAGCAATGGAAGAATACCTTGGAGGTGATCCATATCGAGTTGCGCTACCCAGCGATCTACCAAGTCCCAAAGTGGTGGATGGTGTAATAGTACTAGTCCGCTTCCGTTGAGAAAACCAGCGAGCCAATTGGCTACTTCTAATGGTTCATTTCCTGGAGAGAGGGCATAGTCTAAGCGGCGTGCCGTATCGATCAAATCTATGCGTTCCTGATCAAACAAGAGACGAGTAGCCAGTCCTTTTAGTAAAGGTGCAATACCTGGTATATCGGCTAGTTTTTGGACTGCGGGCCACCAATGATCATCTAGTAAGGGGAGTTCTAGTTGGCAGAGGCCGCGATGTGTAGCCAGAAAGTCGCGGAGTAATAATTGTGCGGCTTCCTCATCCAAGCTCATAGCTGCGCCAGGTAGGCTTGTTGCTAAACGAGGAGCAACTTCTTCTACTAGCAAAGCAAGTGCCGTCACATCTGTCTTGCGGGCATCACCATATTGAATGATTTTTATGAGCGAAGGCAGACCAGCCAATAGTTCCTGAACATCGCGAGTTAACGCAGATCGATCCTGCAGTTGCTGGACAACTACTTGTACACTGTCTTTTAATCCCGCTCTAAGCCCCAGTAGCACTGCTTTAGCTAAAGTTGCTATGTCCGCATCTGATTCTTGCTGTCGGAGTTTTTGGTCGGCGGCTTCCAAAACAGTATTGCCCCACATTGCTGCTTCTAGCACTTGCAGACTAAACTCGGGTTGCCAATGCAGTAGCCAGAGTTCTTTAAATGCACCTAAGGCGTTGGCGCTATTCTGTTGCTGGCTCCCCCAATTGATATTGAGGATTTGCAGTTGATTCAATAACTGACTTTTGAGCAAATCGCTCTCTGAACGAAGGTCCAGCCCACCTCGAGGATTCGCTTTTGTTGCTTTCAGCCATTGCTCACCAACCTTACCCCAGTACTTAGTAAGCCTACTGGTTTTAAGTTGTTTTGTAAGGTCTTTTTGGAGAGGAACAACGGTAGCGTTTTCGGGTACGATGCCCACCTTTTCTCCTAAGAGAAGCTTCTGCTCAATCAGTGCTAATCGTTCGGCAGATCCCTCGCAAAGGGTGCTTTGGGCCGCATGTTTGAGGTCTGATAGACTGGGAATAATCTGGCCGTTCATCGCAGCAAGGGTATTCGCCAACCGGACTGCTTCTTGTGCGTGCGCAGGAGAGGTATCCATTCCTTCTTCGCGAAGTAATTGAGCAGCTTTGACCATCCAGTGAATACTGGCTTCTCTTTTGTAGTCGAAGCTCATCTCATACCAAGCAGGAGAATGCACACCCGCACCGTAGCCGCTCATGCGTGCAAGCCGTGGATAGCTCCAAGGTATCCAAGCCGCGTTCGTTTTGACTTTTGGTAGTCCTCTTAGTGCCTGATTATCTGCAGTTGCTTTGTGCTGCTTCCATTGCAGTAAAGCAGGGCTATGCCAGGCTCCACAGACAACAGCGATACGCTCATAACCCCCTTTAATATTCTTGCGGAGCACCTTGCGCATATAAGCTTCTCGAAGCAAAGTCTCACGACTGCTTGTGTTTCCTTCTTTCCGTAATTCAGTTATCAACTCATTGATAGCAGCAAAAAGTGCGAAGTCATCTTCTGTTTGTTCGAAGGTGATTTCCCACCACTGCTCTCGATCATCATGACCGGCTAGTTTAGCCATTTCACCAAGCGGGTCTCTTTGTAGCTGAGGGTCCGTCTTGGAGGTTAGAAGCTGTGGCCGTTTGCGAAGGGCTAATTGATGTGTAATGGGTAAGTCAATAGCATCTACAGCAGCTCTGTTGTGGACGGCCCACTGCAGTGCTTGCCATTCGGGGGAAAATCGAGCGAAAGGGTAGTAATAAGCTTGCTGAATATCCTGCTGGTCGTAGATGACCAGTGCCACCGGTGGTTCTAGTTGGAATTTTCCAACCTGGAGTAATTCAGATTTAGCATCAGCTGGAAACTCAATCAGGACGGCATCAGGTTGCCATTGTTCCAAAGCTTGGAGCAAACGACGGGCCGATCCTGGGCCATGATGTCGAATACCAAATACCCGGAGGTCAGACATTGAGGTAGCTAATCAAACTATCGTAGCGTTCTCTAAGCGTGTCGAAGTATTCCATCTCATTGAAGGTAGCCTTCACAATGAAATCAAAACGCTCGAAGGAAGCTAAGATGTTGAGGATATTCTGTTTGTTGATCTTCAGCGTGACTTCAATTCGAGGAGAGTCCGCAAAAGTCTGTACGTATGAACTAAGAATTACGGCATTCTCAGACTCTACAATTCGCGCCAGTTGCGCCAATGAGTAATCCTGACGGACCATCTCCAAAACAATGATTCCCCCGGGTTCTCGGAAGGCGCCAATTTCAGCGAAATGACGGATCAGGTTGTCAGCGGTAATCAGTCCAATATAGCGTCTCTGATCATCCACAACAGGAATAGCAGTAAGCTGGTAATCAGCCACGAGACGCATAACATCATAGAGGTGATCATTGATGCGTACAAACGGAAGAGCAGGGTTGAGCTTATAACTGCCAACGGGCTCTTCAGCGTCGTGATCAAGGATTTCGTCCTCCGATATGAGGCCTAGTAGTTCTTCTTGATTAACAATAGGTAGGTGGCGAACATAGAACTCCCCCATCGTACTTAAAGCCTCGGCTCCAGTATCTGATGTTCTTAAGGGAATGATGATGTCTGATATGAGATTTTCTGCAATCATGTTCGCGGGATTGTTGTCGTCTTTGTTAACCCAGCAATTTTTCCTTCTGCACCTTGAATTCTTCTTCCGTTAGGAGTCCTTTTTCTTTCAACTGCGCTAACTTTTGCAATTGTTCCAGTAAATCAGTCTGTTCTGGGGAGGACTGTACTGGTGTCTCATCTAGAAGATTCTCTTTTGGTGCGTTTAGTTGCTTGGCTAAACGGAAATTGTTGGCTTCAAATTGCAAAAACTCAGGTTGAATGCGCAGAAAAGCCAAATGGTCGCGCGTTTTAATGGTGTTGAAGTCATCAAAGCCGAGAGCTACGGCACGATCTAAATGATAAAAGGCTTTGTCCTTATGCTCCATTAGGGAGTGAGCACAAGCCAAATTGAAATGCACCGCAATGTTTTGCGGATCCACCTCCAGCGCCTTATTGAAATCAGCAATAGCGCCCTCGTAATCGTAATCCTTGAACTTTTCCTTACCGGACTTCATGTATGGGGTGTTGCGGCGGGTAGCTCTGCTTTTGCGAGTAGATGGTGCCTTTTGAGTCTGACGTTCCCGATAACGCTCATTGCGGTTATAGTCGCGAACGTCGCGATTATCCCGACGGCGTTCGTTCTGCCATTGACCCTCGAAACCCTTGTTGTACTTTTTGTTAAAAGCATCCTGATCCATGGAGAATAACGCAATGGCGTCTACAATTCCGATAAAGAAGAAAAACCAAAGACCAGTAACTAAAAATACAGGCAATAACAAGATATACATAATGCCGAGCCCGACCTGACCGAGATAGAATCGATGCAAGCCCATGTATCCGGCTACCAGCGCCAGAACCCCGGCCACTGTTTTATTTTTCATAGGTTCTAAAATGATTTGCAACTGCGCACATGTGTAGCAGCTGCGCTCTTCCACAAATTTCCTTAATCTTTAATTGCGTGAACTTCTGATTAAACAAAATCATGGTTGATCTATAGTGTAATACTCCAGGTTTACTGCACCCGAATTAATGTAACATAAGCTGCTTTCGGGTGTTTTGCAAGATGTGGATTTTTTGATCATTACCCAAATGAGGGGTCTACATATTCGATGTATTGTCAATAGGGATAGACCAATCGCAGACTTACTTGATATCCTTTTGTTCTACGGCATTAACAAATAAGATGTTACCAATGTTGCTGTAACCTGCAAATACCTCTTGGCCATTGTGTTTCACTGCTTCCTCACGGAAACCAAGAATGGTTAGATCAGCATCTTGTGATTTTTCATTGATAACGCTCCTGGTATCCATTTTTGGGTCGCGGGCAATAATCTCAATGTTTTGGGTAGAAATTGGTAGTTGCCCTGCATCAATTAGTTGGTACAAGTGCTGACGTTCCACCTCACAAGTATCTTCTGGGTACAAGGCGAAGATTTTGATTTCGGCCCCTGACCAGTCCTTATGGCCCATCAAAATATAGGCTAGGAGAATCATCAAATTCGCATTGTCAAAGTCGCTACTTGTTAGCCAGATGTGGATTTGTTTTTTGAGGCCAAAGCCACGCTCAGAACTAGCTAGGATGGCTATATCAAAATCTATAGAGCGAATCAGCTTAAAGTTGTCTATGATATCCTCTAGATCTTGTGGGTCATTCTTGGAGAATTCTAATAAGAGAAGGTTGTTTTCTGTACCTGCAATACCTGGCAGCTGGATTACTTGAGCGACACTTGAAGTGTACGACGGACTGATCATGGTATCCACATAGATGTTACTATCGCTTGCTTCTCCCATTCTGATCAGGCGTTCCTTTATCGTCTTCGCCTCCTGATTGGTCTGGCGCGAGAGATAACCTTTGATCTGATGAATGTAGGTGCCAAAACCATACTTCTGCGATATCCAACGTAACATATCAAATGCACCTAGTCGTTGGAATGAATCGCTGGTAAGTGCCACCGCAGATGGACGCCAATTACCTTTTTCTTTATCGGCCTTCTGCAAAAAGACTTGCAAACGGCGACTCAACTGGAATATTACGCCCTGGAAAATTACAGCGATGCTGCGCTTGTCCGGATTGAAGTAGGCAGTGAGGAAGTATAAGCCTACTATGAACACCAAGGCTAGCAGTGCATAAGAGGCATTCATGAAGAACATTAAACCAAAACAGGCGATAGCTCCAAACAATGAAATAAACCACTTAGAGCGGAAGCGAGGTCGGTAACTAGGATCAGCAGCAAAGTGATTCAGGAATGAGATCAGGCAGAGGGATCCATAAGTAACCATGAAGAACATAGAAATCACCTCCGCGACACTGTCGATTGCCCCCATGAAAATGAATACCAAGGCTATAAGAACCGTAATGACAGAAGCATTATAAGGCTCATCGTTCTTACCTCGTCCCTTAGACAACCAGCGGTTAATAAACGGAGTAGGAAATATTTCATCCCGGGCAATAGCTTGCAAGGTCCTAGGGGCCACCATAATAGAACCTAGTGCGGATGAAATGGTCGCCGCGGCCAAACCGACAGGAATCAACCACCATCCTTGAATCGCTATGTCAGACATGACCAGGCTAGAAGTATCAGCCAATGCTTCGGGGCTTGCGGATACAGCCAACTTATAGGCAATTAGGAAATAAATAAACATGCCTGAGACGGTAGCTGCTAAAGTGCCTAGCGGGATAGATCGGCCAGGATCACGAAGATCTCCAGATAAACCTACGCCGGCGGTCATACCCGTAAAAGCAGGGAAAATAATGGCGAAAACCGTAAAGAAGCCAAGCGATACTGCTGGGCTATTGCTGCTTGTAGTGGTTTGAGGATTAGTCTGAACAGTCGGTGCTTCTCGTGTCAACCCCGTACTATCTTCGGTTTGCGCTTGCCATTGTGGATCAATAACAGTAGTGCTATCATCAACGTGTTCTTGATTATAGACTGTTGCGAGCGGATCGAAGTTGTTGTTTAGGCTATAGTCAGTTTGACCAGCAAAAAAGGCGACCATACTAATAGCCAAGGTAGCGACAACAACATACAAAGCCTTAACACCGAGATCGGCCCCTTTTGTGAGAACGATTACCGTCAGTAACAGTAATGCTGGAACACTGATAGTCTGCTTTTTCTCTAGTAGCCAAACTACCCAAGCAGGTAAATCTAGATTGACTAAAAGCCAATCAATACCGGTATTAAAGGCTTCCGTAAAGGCCATGATATAAAAGGCAACACTAATCGCCTGCGACATATATAGCGCTAAACCGATCGTGGAGCCAATGACTAAACCAAATGATCGAGATATGATGTAGTATTCTCCTCCTCCTTCTACCTTTTGATTGGTGGCGATTTCAGCAATCGCCATAGCGGTAGGAATGGTAACGGCATGCCCAATCAAAATAATGGCAATCGTTCCTAAAAAGCCGACACTCCCTACAGCAAATCCGAAACGCAAAAACATAATTGCGCCCAGAATGGTAGAAATGGCTGTGAAAAAAACTGGTCCTGTCCCGAATTTCTGCTTCATCTGCTCCATGTTCTCGCCAAGATAGGGAGATGTATTATATTTGGTGATGCTCATTTCAGACCTATTGTCAAAATGAGTCATGCCACTCTTCTAATACTCCACCCCGAGCCCTAATTTTTGCGTATCAGAATAAACTAAGTGCATGAGTACAACAACTCAAAAGGCCCGAGTGGCCGTAATTGGAGCAGGATGTTCCGGAATCACCACTATTAAGAACTTGCTTCAAGCGGGTGTAGAAGATGTCGTATGCTACGAGCAGAACGGCGATATTGGAGGCAATTGGATTTACTCTCCTAAGATATCTCATAGCAGTGTTTGTGAGACAACTCACATCATTTCTTCAAAGACCCTCTCGGCATTCGAGGACTATCCGATGCCGGATGATTACCCAGATTATCCCTCTCACGAGCAAGTGTTGGCTTACTTCCGAGATTATGCGCGACACTTTGGTCTCTATGATCATATCCAGTTTAATACATCGGTAAAGCATGTGCAGTTGCTGGATGATCAGCGTTGGAAGTTAGAATTGAGTGACGGCAAAAAGGAAGTATTTGATTATCTGTTGATTGCGAATGGTCATCATAATGTACCGCGCCATCCGGAAGGTATAGCTGAATCGTTTGCTGGTGAATATTTGCATTCGCATGCTTACAAGACAAATACTCCTTTTAAAGATCAACGTGTTCTTGTAATTGGTTGTGGTAATTCGGGCTGCGATTGTGCAGTAGAGATCAGCCGCGTTGCGGAGCATACTAGTATTAGTATTCGCCGGGCACAGTACATCGTACCTAAGTTCTTCTTGGGGCGTCCCACAGATACCTTTAATAGTACATTGACCTATCTGCCTAAGAAACTGGGGGGCTGGATGCGTTCATTAACGCTCAAAATGATGATAGGGAACTACAGGGCTTATAATCTTCCAGAGCCAAATTTTCCGGTTACTGCAGCTCACCCAACGATGAATTCTGAGCTGCTTTACAAGATTCGCCACGGCAAGGTGCACCCACGTACAGGTATTGAAAAAATAGTGGGGAAAAAGATCACATTTACTGATGGCCGTACTGAGGAGTATGATACGATTGTAGCGGCAACGGGCTATAAAATTACCCTTCCGTTTTTTGATCAAGACTTTATCAACTACGAGGAAGCCGATCGCGTGCCATTGTATCTAAGGATGTTCCATGAGTCTTATCCTAGTTTGGCGTTTATTGGGTTGTTCCAACCGCAAGGTGCTATCTGGCCTTTAAGTGACTTACAGGCTAAACTTGCCGCCAACATGATTATGGGACGTTGGAATCGTCCAGAAAAAATTGGAGCCTTGGCAGAGCAGGACAGTGACTTTATTGAGAAGGAATTTACACGTAGTAAGCGCCATACCATTGAGGTGCACTATCATCGTTTCCGTAAGCGCTTGCTACAACAGATTCCCGGTACGGCTCCCAGTTGGGAGGGCATAAAAAAAGCTGTGCTCGAAAAGATCTGAACACAGCAAAAGGGCTACAGTATAGGATAAAAGCTTATGCCCACAAAGAAACATGCTGGGTGTGAAGTAGATATTAAGTGCGGATTAAATTACTGAGTTGACTCGCTGATTTTAACTGATCTTAGTCTAAGGATAGAAAAGGCCAGGAGGTTGTTGGAGAAACAATGTCCTGGCCACAAGCAAGTCTTTCTTAAAGCAGGAAAACGAAGTAAGAGAGATAAGAAAGATTGACAGCAAGAAATCAATGATTGACGTTGCAAATATGCTGGACAAATGTGAAGTGTAGCTTAATGCAGCGTTAATCTTGCTTAAAGCTTAGGGCCGTGTCTTGAGAATAGGCCAAGCTGTCAAAAGCCAACCAGTCGCCGTAGAATACATTGAAGTCTACGTGACCTTCAATACCTGCTAAATGACCGCGGTTTCCATATTGCCAAAACTGCCAGTTTCGTCCACAAGCCAATACGGGCTTTTCTTCACTATAGCGGGCAATCCAGAGTGGATAATCATCAAAATGCCCCGCCAGGTATCGATTGTAGAACTTGAGATTGGTATATAAGATGGGAGCAATGCCGTAGTGATCACGGACGGTACTTAGCCAAGTATGCAGCGCATGTACAAGGTCTTTGGGATTTACCCCATCCAGAACCTCTATATCTAAGACTGGAGGAAGGTCGCCATCTCGCAATTCGACTTGACCGAGGAAGAAGGCGGCTTGTCGGTGTGCATCTGTTTTGGGGCGAAAGAAATGATATGCGCCTCTGCGGATACCCGCCTCTTGGATAAGCTGCCAGTTTTTATGGAAGAGCGTATCCAGATGAGTAGCACCTTCTGTGGCCTTCACAAAGGCAAAATGGACATCTTGCTGAGCTACTTCAGGCCAATTTATTTGCAGTTGATAACGGGAAACATCAATCCCCTGGATCAGGTAATCTGATCTTCGTTCAGTGTCTCGCTGGCAGGATAACAACAGCAAGAACATTACGCCGGTATAGAGCAACCTACGCACGGATAGGGATGGATTGATAAATAATTGCTACTGGTGTATAAACACCATATTTTTCTCTCATAACGCCGAATCGTAACGAAAAGATGCGTTTCACGCCGCGAATTTGACCAATTCTTATTTGGAAACAGACTTAAATCGAAAGAATAGCGCTTGGGCGACAGGAGTAAAGGAAATGGTATTTTTGTGTGCTAGAATATTCCCTTAGAGGAATATTGATAAGATTAAGAGATCAGATTTAATTCCAATATTCTCTAGAGAACTCAACTAATCCAGCTAACCAATATCCAATATGCCTAATCTTCGTCAGTTGTTTTTATCCCATGTAGCACAGACTAGTGATTTTCCACTTGGTCTAGAGATAGCGAGCTCTGAAGGGATGTACCTGTATGATCAAGAAGGAAAAGCCTACTTGGATCTGATTGCTGGCATTGGAGTAAGTAGCTTAGGGCACCGTCATCCAGCGGTAGTAGGGGCAGCAAAAGATCAGTTAGATAAATATTTGCACACCATTGTATACGGAGAGTTTGTGTTATCACCGCAAGTGAAACTGGCCACCTTGTTAGCGGAGCATCTGCCCGATCCACTAGATAGCGTATACTTCGTAAATAGTGGAACAGAGGCAACGGAAGGGGCCATGAAACTGGCTAAACGTTATACGGGCCGCCATGAGTTTGTAGCAGCCACTCGCTCCTATCATGGTAGTACACAGGGCTCTGCTAGCTTGATGTGGCCTAAAGACTTTACCCAAGCGTTCCACCCTTTACTTCCTGGGATTCGTCATCTTGATTTCAATTGCCACGCCTGCTTGGATCGTATTACCAAGAATACGGCTGCAGTAATTCTGGAAACAGTGCAAGCAGAATGGGGGATAAGGAGGCCCAATAAAGAGTGGTTACAGGCAGTACGTAAGCGATGTGACAAAGTTGGAGCCTTACTCATTCTCGATGAAATTCAAGCAGGCTATGGTCGTACAGGTACACTGTGGGCTTTTGAGCAATACGATGTAATACCTGACATCTTGCTGATCGCCAAAGGCATGGGAGGTGGTATGCCTATCGGGGCCTTTGTGGCTGCAAGAGAGGTAATGCATAGCTTGGCTAGCGACCCCATCCTTGGGCATATTACCACCTTTGGTGGGCATCCGGTCACGACTGCTGCTGGACTGGCTACGCTGGAAACCCTATTGCAAGAAGATTACATTGCGCAAGTGCCTATCAAGGAAAAGCTCTTCTTGGAATTATTGCAACATCCTCGGATTCTTGACGTACGGTCAGCTGGGCTTTGGCTAGCCGTAGAGCTTAGTAGTTTTGATGAAGTACAGGCCGTCATTCACCATTGCTTAGAGCGTGGACTCATTACGGATTGGTTTCTGTTTAATGACCGGAGTCTGCGAATAGCCCCGCCGTTGATCATTACAGAGGCCGAGATTCGGAAGGCGTGTGCTATTATACTGGAAGGGCTTGATGGGAGAGTGGGGTAGATTGGGGGGTAAGCGTCGGGGAACGCTTAACGAGTAGAAGGGGCTTAAGGAATAAACATAAGTGGTAATACACTTGACTGAAGCACAGAAAAATATCAATCCGCTTTATCCGCTGAGCCCGGAACTATTCTTACTTTTGCGGCTCTTATAACTAATACCTCAATACCGAGGAAACAAATAGAAATTCTCATGTATCGGACACACAACTGCGGAGAACTCCGCATCGCTGACGTCGGAAAGGAAGTGACCCTGGGCGGCTGGGTCCAAGTGAGCCGCGATTTTGGTGCATTGACCTTTGTGGATTTGCGCGACCGTTATGGTATTACGCAGCTTGTATTCGATATTGAAGATGATGCGGATTTAGCCGAACGTGCTCGTAAATTGGGCCGTGAGTTTGTAGTATCTGCGAAGGGGCTGGTGCGTGAGCGTACCAACAAAAACCCTAACCGCGATACAGGTGATATTGAGATTGAGGTAAAGGAAATGACGATCCTCAATAGCTCAAAGGTGCCACCGTTTACTATTGAAGAAGAAACGGATGGTGGTGATGACTTGCGTATGAAGTATCGCTACTTGGATTTACGCCGGGGGCCAGTACAGCGAAATATCATTTTCCGGAGCAAGCTGGCTTTGGAAACCCGCAAGTATTTGGATAGCCAAAGCTTCGTGGAGGTTGAGACTCCATTCTTGATTAAGAGTACACCAGAAGGTGCACGTGACTTCGTAGTGCCAAGCCGGATGAATCCGGGGCAATTTTATGCGCTACCGCAAAGTCCGCAAACCTTTAAGCAGATTTTGATGGTAGCTGGTTACGACCGTTACTTCCAAATCGTGAAGTGTTTCCGGGATGAGGACTTGCGTGCGGATCGCCAGCCAGAGTTTACGCAGATTGACTGCGAGATGGCGTTTGTGACCCAAGAAGAAGTGTTGGCCACCTTTGAAGGGTTGACTAAGCACTTGTTCCATCATACGCTAGGTGTGGAGTTGCCAGACTTCCCACATATGACCTACGATGAAGCCATGAAGCGCTACGGTATCGATAAGCCTGATGTGCGTTTCGGTATGGAATTGACTGATCTCAACGAAGTAGCTCAGAACAAAGGCTTCAAGGTTTTTGATTCTGCAGAATTGGTAGTAGGTATCTGTGCGAAAGGTCAAGTAGGCCTTACTCGTAAGCAGCTGGATGGACTCACCGATTGGGTGAAGCGCCCACAAATTGGTGCCAAGGGACTTGTATATGTGAAGTGTAATGAAGATGGTAGCTTCAAGTCGAGCGTAGATAAATTCTACAGCCAAGAGGATTTGGCTGCTTGGGCAGAAGTGCTGGGTGCTGAACCTGGTGACCTTCTTCTAGTCTTAAGCGGTGAAGAAGAAAAGACCCGCAAGCAAATGGGAGAACTGCGCCTGGAAATGGGCCGCCGCATGGATCTTATGGACCCAGCAGAGTTTAAGCCATTGTGGGTTGTTGACTTCCCTCTACTAGAGTGGGATGAAGAGTCGGAGCGTTTCCACGCGATGCACCACCCGTTCACTAGCCCGAAGAAGGCGGATATGGAGCGCATGTTGAATGGTGATCATGAAACCATGAAGTCGTTGCGTGCTGATGCCTATGACTTGGTGATCAATGGTGTAGAGATTGGTGGTGGTTCTATTCGTATCCACGATCGTCAATTGCAGGAGAAAAACTTCAAACTGCTAGGCTTCACGGATGAGGAGGCAGAAGAGCAGTTTGGTTTCCTAATGGGCGCCTTCGAATATGGTGCTCCTCCACACGGTGGTATTGCCTTCGGTTTCGATCGCTTGTGTGCAGTGATGAACGGACAAAACTCTATCCGTGACTTCATTGCTTTCCCTAAGAATAACCAGGGCCGCGATATGATGATTGATGCGCCAGCCTCAGTATCTACAGAACAGCTCGATGAATTGGGCTTGATGATGAAGCCAGAAGAAAAGAGCTAGTTTTTTCTGCGCCATAGCCACCAAAAGGTGGCAAGTAATAGTAAGGCAGCGATTCCCCACAGGATTGCTGCCTTATTGTTTGTATAAAGCGCATCCGGGGCACCAAAGTGGATGAAAGCAGCCCAGTAGGCAGGATGCGCACTGACCTTATCCAGGTCTTCACTACTGAGGTAGTCTAGTTTTGCCATTCTTAGAGCTTCATCTTTGGAGTACCCCTCATATAGATAAGAATAGAACCCACGTAAAATAGTAGTGGTGGTGCTGTGATACACTGGCCAGAGAGAAGAAACAGTGCTTGGACACCCAGCATAGGCAAAAGCGTGAGCCATACTGAGGACGCCTTCGCCGGACACAACTTCTCCTGATCCTGTTTCACAAGCACCAAGCACGGCCAAATCAGCAGTGAGCTGTAGTGGATATAATTCATTTAAATAGAGCCGAGCCGTAGAGTCTTGCGTGCCACTAAAGGCAATCCACCCACCTGCATCGGTGCTAGCATGAGTAGAAAAATGCAGAATTCTGTAGTCTTGAGCTTGTGATAAGAAGTTTCTCTTATTAGCGTTTTGTCCGATAAGAATGTTTCCGCCAAATAGTGCTTGGATACCCGAAACTTCCTCCTGGCTGTATGCCAGTTGAGGTAGCTGGCTTTGTGCTGAAAACTCAGGAGCAATACCTAAATACGGGAGAGTGCTATCATTTTTAGCTGATGCTTGGTAATTGAGGAGCAAACTAGCTGAATAGGCATAGGAAAACTGATATCGATGGATAAGAAAGTTGGTTTTCTTCCAATTATTTCCAGCGTCTGTACTTGACGTTAGCAGCTCAAATGGTAAAGCAAATAACGAACCGGAGGGAGAAAGGAATATTCGTTCGGGTAGGGTAAACTCTGCCAAAGGAGCCCAAAGGGTCTTGTATAAGGAAGAGCTGTTCGCGAGAAAATCTTCAGCAGGCATAACTGGGCGCTGCTGATGAAGTCCAGTTTGCAGTAGCTGTAATTGTGGCTGCCAGGTTTCTGGATCAAGTAAACGAATAAGTCGCCAGGTCTTGTCTTGTCTTATTAGTGCAAAAGCATTTTTCTGACCGATCAAGTAACTTATCCAAGCAGCATTCTTGCCAAGATATTTATCAAGCTGTTTGGAAGATGCGAGCTGCAACTGATACTTCTGCTGATAATAGCGGGGATAGTCTTTCTCCAATTGTTGAATAAAGGCGGTGAAGGCTTGTTGCTTGCTAGCTAATTGGATCTGCAGCTCTTCTATTCGAGCGACATTTTCATCTGATTCCGGAAGTTGTATCAAGGCGTTTTCCAGGTAGGCGATATCTGCTCGCAGGCTTTGCTCTTCTTTTTGCAAGGACTCAGGTATGCCCGCAAAGGTCTGTGCGGAGTAGTCCTGAAGTCGAGCGGCGAGCAAAACTGCTCTACTTTTTTCGATAAAGAAGAATGCTTCATCTAATACTTGTTGTTCTGGATTCGCCTCATATATAAGTTCACATATTAGTAAACCTTCTTCGTAAGCTTCGCTGGATTGCTGACGCAAAAAGAGCTTGGCTTGGCGGGTAGTAAAAGCTTGTAATAGACGGTCAATGATTAGATCACATAATCGTGCGCTTTCCAGTGCCGCTTGTAAAGTACCAGCGTCCTTGTTTTCCTGATAAAGCATGCGCAGTGTACGTGCTTTTGATATCATGACTACCAGCAGGGGCTGCCAGCCACCAGGAATCTGTTGTGCTTTGAGTTGTGGATTGTTCAGGTAGTTTGGGTCTTCGAATGCTGGAATGCGGTTTAGGATCGCCTGCTGATAGGCCTGTAAAGCTTCTTCATAATTGCTTTGATCACAATGAAGATCACCGATGTTATCCCAGACGGCAGCCTTCTCTTCATGAGGAGCATATCCAAGAACTTCCGCTTTCAATGATAGGGATTGCCGCAGTGCTTCTTCAGCTTTTTGCCATTCTTTTTGCTTACGTAGTACTACACCTTGATTATTGAAAACAGCAGCACGGATTAAGCTCTGCGGAGCCGCGAGGTCATAAATTTGCAAAGCTGCAGCATATTGTTGTAGTGCTTCCGCTGGCTTGTTTTCATCATCAAAGACATTGCCGGAATTGATGAACGTTCTTGCTACGTCTACATCTTCGGGGCCATAAGCTTCTAAGAATATAGCTCTTGCTTGATCCAGGGCCTGATGGGCTTCTTCGTATTGTTGGAGTTTCCAATGGGTAATTCCTAACTCGTTGTATGATTGTCCCAGCTCATAACTTAGAGCACCATAGGCCTCTTCAAAAATTGGAAGTGTAGCCTCAAGGTAGTTAATAGCGAGTGTATACTCTCCCATTTGCTGATAAACAGCTGCCAATTCATAGTAAGTATCAGCCATAGCGCCATTCTCGCCAAGGTTACGGCGCATTTCCATTCCCTGCTGTAGTGCAATGATAGCAGCGTTGTAGTTGTTTTTTTCTTTTAGGGCTACCCCTAAATTATGATAGCTACGACTGAGGTCTGCCTTGTTTTCTGGGCCAAGTCCAGAGCGTATTTGGATGGCTTGTTCGTAAGCTACTTCTGCTTGATCATACTGGTCAAGGATGTAATGAAATACTCCGAGTTTGTGCCACATATTGCCACGTACTGGTGAGTCAGGGCAATTAGATGTGTTAATGATTGCTTCACGAAGGGCGGTAATGGCCTGCTCAGTTTTATCTGCATTGTAGAGCACCATTGCCTCGTCGTAGAGGGTTTGTTCTTGCCCTTGACAGTCGGTAGGCTGCCCAGAAAGGTGGAAGGAACACAGTAGAAAGGAGGTGATAAAAAGAAGCCGCATTTCACAGGGTGATTTACCCTGCTAAAAATACAAAAAGTGGCAGGTTGCTAAGAATTGAGCAACCTGCCAGCTGTAAACTACTGTTTCAATATTTTTATGCTGTTGAAGCGCCTGCCTTGCCGTAAGTGGGCGTAATACAAGCCAGCAGGCCAACTTCTGGTCTGAATATTAATAGAAGTGCTATTAGCATCTGCCGTAGTTTGGAAAACGCTTTGTCCAAAGGCATTATAGATGTTAATTTCTAGATCTCCTTCTTGTCCGCTAGGCCATTGTAGCTCGAAATTGCTAGAGAATGGTTGCGGATAGGCTCTTACTAGCCCGTCGCCTTCAAATAGATCAAACTGATTATTGATGATAGCGCAAGAAGTATCTACTGTTGCTCCTGCGGCCTCCATCAAAGCGGCGCTTAGATCTAGTTTGCCGCTCGTAGCCACCTGATCGAGAGCAGGAAGAACAGCGGCTGAATTCAGTATCGCATTCTTGATATTGACGTACGTAAGCTCTGGACGCTCCTGCCAAATTCGAGCTGCAGCATGAGACACGGCAGCAGCAGCCATTGATGAACCATCTCGGAAATCGTAACCTCCACCGGGAACAGTACTTAATATTCGGGTTCCTGGCGCGGCAATATCTACAGATTCAATACCAAAATTGGTAAAGGGGGCTAAAAGACTTTCGGACTCATCTAATGCCGCAACGGAGATAATGTTATTAAGCTCAAAACTTGACGGATAGTGAGGGGTTTGATCATTATCTGAAGCATCATTTCCTGCAGAAGTGATAAATAGAGTACCACAGTCTTCGCCGAAATAACGAATGGATTCTTCTAGCACACTTGATGGCGCTCCTTGATAACCCCAACTTAGATTGATAATTGGAGCATCTTGTTCGCCGGCGTAGTAAATGCCACACAGAGCTTCAAATAGGAAACCTAGCCCATCATCGGCATGGCTCTTAACGGCCATGATCTTTACCAAGTTGGTTGCTTCATTAGCGGAAATAATACCTGCCAAATGTGTACCGTGCCCACTAATAAGATCGGCCGGATCAGTATCAGAATTGACGAAATCATAGCCAGCTATATCGTCTGCTAAGCAGTTGTCGTCATTATCCATTCCGTTGAGGACCTCGTCTTCGTTATCCCACATAAAGGAACTTAGGTCTGGGTGACTGGCGTCAACACCGACGTCAATAATGGCTACAACAGGGTCTATCGTTGGTGGCGGCGGTGTCGGTAAATAGAATTGAGGTGTCAGCGTTTCTCTTGTTTTCTTCTTGCCGGCTTTCTCGAGTAAGTCGAGTATGTAATTATTACCGGTGTCTTCCACTTTAGACTTGGTACTGGCTGATTCTTTGGTTTCCTCCACACCAACTAGAATATTACCATCGCTGAGGAAGCTGGTGTCAGGGATTTCCCAGAGCTCAATGTCTCTACAAAGGCAATCGTCCAGGACCTTTGCTTGGTAGAACTCCCGTAGAGTGTCTTTTTCAAAATCAGTGGCATCCTCTGTGAATACGATGATCATATGATTGGGTACGTAAAGACCGCCAAGGCTATCGCGATCATAGAGTAGCAGTTCCTGGGGTTCACGTAATAGGGTCAGTTCAGGGAAGGCACCATTGGTAACGGTAGCTGTGTAAGTGCCCTCATCCGAATTGTTTACTGAGGTTAGATCAAGTTCCGGGACATTGCTGGGGCCGCTTATTTGAGTGTCATCCAAAAACCAAGTGTATAGATTAAAGAACCCTTCTGTTTCAACGGTCAATTGCAAGTCGTCACCGGGGCGTGCGTAAATAAAACCTGGTTCACCAAGAGGGGCCTGAGGGCTATAATTGAACACATTGACTTCCGGGAAAAAACCTTCTAGGTCATCGAATTCCAGAAAGTTATTCTCACAACTAAGCTCATCTAAAATGGGGATACCTATCTCTGGTAAGTCTTGGAGCAAGTTGTCATTGACAATGAGTTTTTGAAGAGGGGACTGAGTGCCAAAGTCCGGTAAACTGGTAATTCTATTGTTGTTTATGATGATTTCTCGTAAAGAACCAATAGTCGTAATGCCTCCTGGTACATCACCAACAAGATTGTTGTTAGGGAGATTAATGCCGAAAATTCGGGTGTCCTGAAGTACAACACCAACCCAGGTGTTTACTGGACCGTTTAGCCAGCCATCATTGTTGGTCCAATCGTCACCGCCAAGCGTTTCGTAAAAATCAACAAGTGCCAGGCTATCAATAGGGTCTACTTGTGCGGATAATTCTAAGCTGCTTAACACAAGCAGAAGCAGGATGAGTTTTTTCATGGTGTTACAGTAGTTTACGATAGATGAGGCCAACCTTTTGGGCTGCCATTGGGGATTTCTTTGGTTAAAATTACTGGAAAAGCTATACATGACGCGAAGTGGTGCGGGCGAAGCCCGCACCACTTCGGTTGGTATATACTGTACTTGAAGAAGATTTGGATTCCCAAACCTCTTCAACGTCAGTATAGGTGAAACCCAGCGATCAGTGGCCATTGATATTGTTTTCTATCTTCTTAGTTCTACTTCACGTACAAAACCTAACCAGGTTTCGGAAAAAAGTGGCCTCAGGCTTTCCCATTTTTCTTGCGCAGAAAATAAGTCATGGTTCTTTTCTAGTATATCAGATAGTTAATACGTTTTTAGTGAAGCGCTTAACCAACTATTCGAAAAACAGACTACTAAGTAGCCGCGACGCAAAACGCAGCTTTATTTTCGAGCTGTTCCTTACCTTGTTGTTCAGCGAGAAAAAGACCGATAAGGAAATTTTCGACGAATTACGGGTTAGGTTTTTTCAATGAAATAGAACCAATGTTTAAAAGAAGCGAACCAACGGATGCGGCATTAGTGTCGAATATCAGTGCTGGTGGCCGCCAGGAAGAACAGGCGCTACACTACCTGATCAAGCGAAACTTCCAGCAAATGCGGCAGTTTATCGTCCGGCATCAGGGTAGTGAGGCAGATGCAGAGGATGTCTTTCAGGAAGCGTTAACTGCTCTTGTTTTGAACATCCGAAAAGGTAGTTTTAAAGGAGACAGTTCAATCCACACCTACCTGTTCGCTATTGGAAAGAGCCTTTGGTATAAGCGTTATGGTCGAGAAAGCCGACGCTCAGAAAAAGAGCAGTCATTGGTTGTGGAGGAGGTCCAAGTAGAGAACGCGGAGTACAGATTGCTCGATACAGAACGCAGGCAGCAACTAAGTGCTGTGTTCGACCGACTAAAGGAAAAATGTACAGCGGTATTGCTGGCCTGGGCGAATGGCTTTGCCATGCAAGAGATTGCAGAACAACAAGGCTACACCTCGTCACAGGTGGCAATGAATAAGAAGAATAAATGTCTGAAGGAGCTCCACCAAATGATTCATCATGAGCCTGCACTTGCGGGTCTGCTAAAAAGCTTGTTATGAAAGAAAAATATACATTCGAATATTTAGAAGCATACCTTGATAAGGAGCTTAGTGCTGCCGATCAGGCAGAGCTGGAGCGTGACCTTCAGCAAGATGAGTCTCTCCAAGCAGAACTCAGTCGGCATCAGCAGACCCGTGCATTGGTGCAACAAATGGCCGTAGAAGAAACAAGAGCTACAGTTGGCCGTGTTTTTCAACAACAAAAGGCTGCAAAAGGGAGGTCTAGCCTTCGACCACTATTGCGAGTAGCTGCAATTATAGCGATAGTGCTTACCGCGGGCTTGGGCTATTGGATGAGCCAAGGAAGTCTATCCCCAACCGAGTTAGCCACAAACTATCTGGAACCATTTCCGGATCGCTTAACCACCATGAGTGGAGAGGTAGATGAAGTAGCTGTTGCTATGGAGGCTTATAATGGAGGTGATTATGCGAGCGCTTTGACAGCTTTTGAAAACATCCCCGCTGACCATCCTGAGCGCGTGTTGATTGATCTTTATTCAGGCATTGCTGCCTTGGAACAGGGCAATACGACACACGCTGAAAATAAACTTGTAACGATAGCGAAACATGCCGACTATGGCGAGGTGGCTAGCTGGTATCTTGCCCTAACCTACCTTCAGCAAGATCAGGTAGAAAAAGCGCGTCCGCTACTCCAAGAGTTGGATGCAGCGGACGCGTATCGGGCTAGTAGTGCCCGTGAGCTTTTACAAGCTTTATAATTCTATTTTATTCGACAACTACTTTGTAGGTGGCAGCACGATCACCAACTTGTACTTGTAGCTGATAAATACCACTTGGTAGTTTACTTACGTCGATAGTTTCAACGCGTTGTCCCAGGCCAGAATCAGTTAGCTGCTGCTGGAATACGACTTGGCCAAGTGCATTGAGTAAGTTCAGCTGTAGATCAGCACGCTCTGCAAGGTTTAGTTCTACCCGCAGATCGGTTTGCGCTGGATTAGGGAACATACGGATGCTGCTAATCTCAGGAATTTCGTCTACGTTTACGATAGTTACTTGTACAGGAACACGAGCTGAAACACATTCGAATGAAGGAGTTTCAACTTGCCAGTTGTAGAAGTAGTAGTAGTACTGATCACCAAAGAAAGAGGTGGTGATTTCTCCAACATCTGTACCAATTGGGTAAGGATAGTCTACATCCATGTTGTTCCGGAAGATGTTGTTTTCTGGGCAACGTAATGATAGATTGTTGCCAATAGGAACAGCAAAATTAAGGTCGATTGTTTGTAAACCGTGTACGAGGTCTACCTCAATTTCTTCCAGCAAGTTGTCAAACTCATCCACAAGCTGAACCGTGCGAATACCTTCTGGTTGATCAACTGGCACCAAAACGTCTACCGTAAGTAGCGTGAAGGCCTCATAGGCATTGAAAAAGCTATGGGCACCTACTTGTGGAATACCACCACCACCTTCGGGAGTAAGTTTTCCACCAGATTCAATACCACCACCAAACATCTGCATTGCTTCCACGTAGAAGGTAGCGTCCTCGGTTAGTGGATCCGTAACGTAAGTGCTTCCTGTTGCTAATGGAGAGCCACCCTCTGCCTCGGCGTACCAGCTAAGGTTCTCACCAGTAGCAGTGATTTGTGCTACGCCTTCGCCGTCAACATCTACAGTTTCTACAGTAGGTTCATCAACGCTGTAAACGAGCACTTCAATAGGAGACTCTGCAGAAAGTTGCCCTTCTGAACACTGAGCATCGGTAGCTACGCCATAAATTCCACTTTCTGTAACATCGATGGAAGAACCGGTATCGCCGGTAGACCAGGTTGGATTCTCTCCACCTACAGCAGTAAGTGTAATTACACTTCCTTCACAGAATTCCGGTTCACCATCTACCATAATAGTTGGTGGTAGGTCAACGAGTCGAGTAACCTCAATGCTTTCAGTGAAAGCCGCACACCCTTGCTCATCAATTAGCGTCAAACCATACGATCCAGGCACTGTTACTTCAATGGTAGATCCTGTTTGGCCGTTCGACCATAGGGTTTGCTCATAGCCTTCTGGGGCAGTTAGCTCTACCATTTCACCTTCACATAGTGCTGTGCTACCAATTACCGCAATCGTCTCATCATCTAGAATACAACTTGTTTCTGGAATTTTGTGGGCTGTATTGATCGCTGGATTTTCGATTAAAGTGCGAATTCCGGAAGGCCAAAGAATGACTAAGCTATCAATTGAAGTAGATTGCCCAATACCAAAGTGAGCACAGTGGCTACTCATTGGACTGAAACTCTGTCCAGCACGAACTTCGCGAATCTGACGGCCAAAGTCACCATAGATTTCTACTCGGCAACCAATACCATCTTTATTTGAAGCGACACCTTCGGTGTTGATCTTGATCCAGTTGTTGTCATTGCCATCATTGATGTAAACATTGCCACCACGAACGACGTCTAGAAAGCCATCGTTGTTGAAATCACCAATACCGCCTTCGTCAAAAGGAAGGTTTTGACCCGTAAAGGTTAAATCACCATTGTTTAAGTATAGCTCTCGGTTTAACTCTGAGAAAATATCAATGTAGCCATCATTGTTGAAGTCGCCAGAAGCATTTTCCCAAGCGCCTAGATCAGTAGCCGCAATACCAGTAGATTCGATGATGTCTGTAAAGGTGCCGTCACCATTATTCAACATAAAACGATTAGCAAAGTCGTGATTGACAATAAAGGCATCGAAGTCGCCATCATTGTCAAAGTCCTCAAAGACGGTAGCCCAAGACTGGGCATTATCATCCATGTTAGCTTCGGCTCCCACTTCAGTAAAAGTACCGTCGCCATTATTGCGATAAAGACCATTAGTTCTTTCTGGATCGCCCGGAGTTGATCCACCACGACACTTAGTAATGTAGAGATCGGTGTAAGAGTCGTTGTTGTAGTCTACCCAAAGAGCAGCGTAGTTACCAGCTAGGTTAACGGTATGGATTAAGTTTTGATCTTCCACCATAACTCCGCTACCATCATTCCGGTAAGGGTGGCTGAGGTCAACATCGTGGCAAACAAAAGCATCAAGGTCACCATCGTTGTCGATGTCAAAAAAGGTAGAACGCTGAGAGAATATGTAGTCAGGGTTGGCATATTCTGTAAAGCCCGTACCGTCTTCGTTAGCCATCACAAAAGAAACTGCACTTCCATCTCCGAACAGAAGGTCGGTATGACCATTTTCGTCAAGATCAGCAGCGCAAATACTCCAGAACGGAGTATTGGTGAGGTTCATTGGGTAGAACTGGTGGGAAAATGTACCATCAGGTCGTTGAAAATCGACGTTGATACCACTGTTCTGAACCCGAACAATATCATCGAGCCCATCTTTGTTCATGTCAACAGCACAGTCATTAGTGGTGTTGACCGTCACATTATGTATGAGTTCAGGTGAGTTGGTAAAGGATACTGGTTGGGCAGTTAATTGCCAACAGCAAATGAGCATCAGCCCAATAAATGAAAGTAGATATTTATTCATCGCCATAGCGTTTTATGAAATTGGAATATTGTAAGTTGTCTTTTGATTAGGGTACCCAAATGGTGCGAGTGAATTGTCCGTGCTCGCTGTACAAATGTACGACTGCCAGCTGACGCTGGAATGAGATCGGAACATTATGATAACCTGCCCTAAGTCGGGTTTGCTGCAAAGTTTGACCGAGGTAGTTATAGATAACAACATCTACATCAACAGGCGTCTCGATTCGCACTTCTCGCTCTGCTGTAAGGTATACTTTGGCAGGAAGCTCTGGTTGTGCTGCTCTTGTGTTGACGATACCACCCACGGTGATCGTATCCCGCCCAACTAGTGCAGGTGCGCGATCGGCACCATTGTACATGTCTACAAAACGATCAATTTCAGGTGTGCTTTCCGCAAACATTTCTTCCATCCATTTCGGAGGCATGGACTGATAGTATACTCTCGCTTGAATTGAAATTGGATCAAAATAGCCGTTCGTAGGAATGTGGTAATACACGACATCCGAGCCTGATCCTTCTCCTAGAGCATCAACATTGAAATCGGAGTCTAAGAGTGCTTGACCTGATATTTGTGTAGTATCGTAAACTACATGGTCCTGGCGAAAGCCCTTCGGAGGGATACGATTATCTTTCAAAGCACTGGCTGCTCGAACCAATACTGTTGTCTTTTGATTGTTAACATCACCCAACACCTGCTCATAGATTTGTACCTCGTTAGAAGAGCGAATGGTGGTATAATGTTGCTCATAGGTAGGGTCGTGCGCAACAAGCTCATAATTATTATCAATAGCTCCCGACTCAAAAAGCGTATCGCCATTCATGGTGGTGGCGATAAAGTGTACGTAGGCTCGGCGTGCAGGATAACCTGAAGGGAATTTATGCCCAGCCAGGTTGGTCAGGCGTAAGGCCAGAAAGGCTGTGTCAGGTGTTCGCTCGAGGTCCGTTAGTTCCACTTGAAGGGTACGTTGCCGAAGCATGTTTTCCGTAGCCGCAATAACATTGTCGAAATCTTGTTCCGTGGCAGAAATCTTTAACTCCGCGCGGTGTTCTTTCATAAGCTTGAGCATGCTAACATTAGCACCAGCAAACTCGTGTAGCGAAAACTTGTCACGAGGCTCTGTTTCAAACCCGGCAATCAGGTTGAATTGGCCTTTAGTCAAGGTCGGCATATGGCAGGATTGACAGCTGACGCCATCAACCGCATAATCAGAATTAAGCCACTCGTGGTAAGTTGCTTGTTCAACGAAGGTGCCTCCGGTAAACTGGCCATCAAGGTCTACTGTCTCCGTGATGAGTGTGTGGCAGCCAGCACAAATCCCTGCATCAGAAATATGTGGACTGTACACAGGTTCATACTGTGTAGCATTGAGCATCGGAGAGGATAAAGGCGATATAAATGGCCCATAGGCTACTCTATTGGTATCAAAGTTCACTTCGCCAGAGTGTGTGTCTCCTAGGCCTACTTCCGACTGCTGATGACAGGATAAGCAAGACACACCATCAAGTGCGATGCTATCAGCGGCCATTTCAGCAATACTATAAGATGTTGCGCCCTGGTGAAACGCTGCAAAATGCCCGAGTGGGGCATGACAGGACGTACATTTCGTTTCTATGAGCGGTTGGTATTGAGGATGGAGTAGAACTTCGTGGCTCACCTTCGCGCGCCAGAATGGATCCTTTGCCGAATTAGCCATCATAGTAGCGCGCCAATCATCTACGATGTTAATATCGTTGCCAAACGGATCTACACTCGCGATCATTGCCGTGTCATAACCGTGGCACTGCACACATTCACCAGAACCGGCAAAAAGTCCATTATATCCTGTTGGTAGAGAGTCTGTAAGTGTGGTGAAATAAGCGTATTCCGTGGAGCTGTGGAAACGCTGGTCATCTGCTGAAGCCTGCGTGTCAAAGCCGAATAATAAAGTGATAATTACTACAGCTGCTACAATACTAGCAAAGCGCCAGTACGGAACCCGAAGGTGGTTTTTTAATTCTGTCCTCATGTTTTGTTCAGTCGTCGTGTAACCCTGTTGTTATCAGGCACATCTTGCATCAAGGAATAAAGCTAGGAGTAATTTTCGGATGCGCTCTAAGAAGTTGCGTCGCCTGCCTGACAGCCGCAAAAGTAAACAATTGATAATCACAGTCCTGGCAGTTGGATTGGAGAATACTTTTGCGCATTGCAGGCTAATCCGCTATCTTTCATCTCCAATTACCAAATGATGTCCTATGCGCTTCAGTTTACTTTTTATCGCAGTTTCTCTTCTTTTTTTTAGCATTTCTGCACAAGAAAATAACCGCTTAACGGAAGAGATTTTGTTCCCACGGGATCATATGGACTTCCGTGTTAGTGGTCAGGTGCCGTTTACTGGAGAGATGCCATTTTTCTCTTATTTCATCGAATGGTCCGGTGGCCCCTTGCCAATGCAAATTCGTTTTGCCGAGAACGCTGATGATTGGGGCCCATGGAAAGAGCTTAAACGCGACTCTCACAATCGCGAAAAAGGGATAACGGAGCTTAATATCGGTCAGCCGGAGTACCGATTTTTCGAACTACGATTTAATACGAGTAAGACGCAAACAGAATTGGCTATCCTACACTTCTATCATCCTGGGGAAACAGCGGTTATTGACCAAGTTGAAGATTTAATCACCACGAATAGTTCACTGGCATGTCCTTGTCCTCAGCCTGGTATCCAGAGCCGGAGTGAATGGTGCCCAGCCGGAGACTGTATGCCCGTGCAACCTCCCGCGGCTACCGATGTGACCCACTTAATTGTACATCATTCTGCAGGCACTAATTCTGCTTCTGACTGGGCGGCCATTGTTCGGGCCATTTGGGATTTTCACGTTAATGGCAATGGTTGGGATGATATCGGGTATAATTACCTCGTAGATCCTAATGGCGTACTGTACGAAGGACGAGGCAATGATACTAGAGGGGCACATTTTTGCGGTACAAATACCAATACAATGGGGGTTTGTGTATTGGGAGATTTCACAAACATTGAACCGTCTTCCGATGCTATCCAGTCACTCGAACGCTTGTTGGCGTGGAAGATTTGCGATATCAATGCAGATCCCTTTACGAGTAGTTTTCATCCTTCATCAGGTCTTAATCTGATGCATATCTCTGGCCATCGGGATGGTTGTTCTACTTCTTGTCCTGGTGATAGTTTTTATCCTCTGTTTTCTTCTTTGCGCGAAGGCGTCAATAACCAAATATTAGCCAATTGTGCGGGGCTGTCAAGTCCTATTAATCTAAATGCAGCCGAGGTTGATCCGACAAATTATTTCCTGACCTGGAGTCATAACTCCGAAGACGAAACGGGGTTCCAATTAGAGCGTAGCCTAGATGGAGGAGATAATTTTGAACTAAGAGCAGAAATTGCGGCTAACACACTCAACTTCGTAGAGGATGATCTAGAATTGAATCAAATCTACCATTACCGGATTCGGGCCTACAATGAAACAGATACTTCTGATTACAGTAATGTAATAGAAATCAATACTGGCGTAGTTGGAACTTTTGAAGCTCAATTATCTGATGCGGCCTTGGATATTTCTCCCAACCCAACGACGGCCTTATTGCATCTTGACCTCCAGGTAGAAGAAATTGGGCCTGTTCAGATTCAAGTACTTGATCTAACTCAAAGAGTATTACTGCAAACAGAAGACCGTAAGTCTTTACCGGTTTGGCAAGGACGAGTTGATGTTCAGTTATTACCTGCAGGTACCTACTTCTTACACCTCAAACTTGGTAACAAGAGTGGAGTCTGGCGATTTGTGAAACAGTAGCGCCAGAGACTATTCTTTCTTGGTCAGTTCAATGAAGCCTTCAATCTTTTCATTGGCGATGGTTACCGCTAGGTTATAATGTTGAATTTGCCAACGGCCATCTACGAAGCGTGCTACGCCGGATCCACGGCAAGGCCCCATCCAGGTCTCCAGCATTTCTTCCCACCAGACATATTTGTTGTTGTCGTTGAAGTAAAGTTCTCGTTGGTAAGGTGTAAAATCCCAGGCGCTATCGCGATCAAAAGCGAACTGTGCCCAAACTCGGAAGGTATCACGTGGCCAGCGCTCTGTAGCGTCCGTACCCAAGTATATCCCATCGGCGGCCATACTACCAAAAAAGGTGTCTTCATCAGCTTCGGCAGCGGCCTTATGCCAAGCGTCTATGAACTGGTGAACGTTGTCCGATAGTTGATGCTCAGAAGTAGTGCACCCTTCTTTCTTGCGTGTATCTGTTACTTGATGTACGATCCAGCCATCGTCTGTTTTGACCATCTGAAAAGCATTGGTGCCACAATGTGATAATTCACCATTTAGGAAGAAGCTGTATTCAGTCCAGGCGGTAGCCAACGGAAGGTCGACTTCGATGGCGCGCGAATACAGGCGCTCGTCTAGACTTCCAGCTGGGAAAGAGGCAATTGCTTCTAGCCAACGCTGCGCACTGCCTGTCTGTAGATAGAAGTTGCCATCTTTGTCATACCCTGTGCTTTGCATACGGATGTCGGGGTGCAGAAAAGCAGCAACGCTTGCACTATCCGCATTACGCATACCATCGAAAAGATCATCGATGAGCTGTGATACAGCTGCTTCTTCCGTGTCAAATTGATCTTGAGCGGATACAGACCATGAGAGTCCCAGAATCATAAACAAGAACAGGGTACGCATAAGAGTATGTTTTTCTCGAAAGTAATTGGAATCACCTAAGTGGCCAAGCAGAAGCCCTTGATTTGCTGTCATTGGCTGTTTTGCTGCATTCTATTGGCAATCCGTATTAGCTTTGTACGTTTATGTCAAAAGAGCTGATCTTAAAGCCTTCTATACCCAGTGATCATCATGGAACCAGTGAAAAACGCTTTCTTAATCAGCATACTACTCTTTTTTGCGCTGAGCTCTTGTAGTGTGCACCCTCGCCAACCGTTTAGTTCGGAGCAAGTACCAGTAGCTCCAAATTACAGCCAAGATCGTTATTGGGCAGCATTGCCCTGGCAGACTGATGCAGCGGACGAAACGCCAGATGGTTTACAAGATCAACAAGCTGGGGCAAAGGTGGACGTGTTTTTCCTTCACCCAACTACCTACACTGGGAAAAGCGGAGAGAAACAGTGGAATGGATCGGTTAAAGACAATAAACTAAACGAAAGAACATCCGGTAGCCCGATAAAATACCAGGCGAGCATCTTTAATGGTACGTGCCGGGTTTTTGCGCCCTACTACCGTCAGGCTCATCTTCATTCTTATTTCACTGAGGACACTCTAAGTGCAAAGCGCGCATTTGATCTGGCGTATGGCGACGTTCGCCGGGCATTCAGTTATTACTTGGCTAACCATAATCAGGGGCGACCCATCGTAATTGCATCCCATAGTCAGGGTACAACCCATGCTATTCGTTTATTACAGGAGTTTTTTGATGGCACCGAATTGCAAGAACAACTTGTAGCGGCATACATTGTTGGGATTCCGGTTCTAAGTGGAGTATTTGAGACGCTTCAGGCTTGTTCGGATAGCACATCTACGAGTTGTTACATCTCCTGGCGCACGTATAAGCGAGGCTTTGAGCCCAAGCAGACAGCTCCGGATATTGTGGTAAATAACCCCTTGAGTTGGACACTTAATGATGACGTGCATATTTCGAAGGAAGAAAACCAGGGAGCCGTTCTGCGCCCTTTCGAGAAGATTATACCTGCGGCTTCTGACGCACAAGTATATGGACCGGTGTTGTGGGCTTCGAAGCCTAAGTTCCCAGGCAGTTGGCTGCTGATGGGAAATAACTATCACATCGGTGATATGAACATCTACTATATGAATATTCGGGAGAACGTCGCCCTCCGAACAGCGATCTATTTACAAGGGGCGAGTGAAGAACAGGAAACTGATAAATAGGCTCAACTAAGCCGTGCAGGGTTCTTACCTTGTGGACATATACAAGCGAATATGGATATCTACCAGCGGAAATCCCGACAGAAATGGTACCTGGCCCTTCTTGGTCTGGCGATCATCGTCTTCTCAATGTGGTACACCAACTACATGGCGCAACGTTTGGCCGTGGTGGAGCGAAATAACACCCGCTTTTATGCCATAGCGCAGGAAGACCTCAACTCCATCGATCCGGAGGCTGATGAGTATTGCGACTTCTATCTTCATCTGGAAATATTGACCTCCAATACAACGATCCCCGTCATCATTACTAATGATCAAGGGGATATTGATTGGGGACGAAACTGGGGGAGTGAGGCTCTTGATAGTAATAAGGTATACTTGGAAGACAGACTACAGCAGCTGGTGAGCTCTGGCGCTGAACCAATTGAAGGGTTTAGTCAACAGAAACTTTACTTAGGGGAAAGTGCCATTTTACGTCAGCTTCGTTATTTCCCGGTTGTGCAGTTCTTGTTGATCGGAGGTTTCATTGTGTTTGGTTATCTAGGATTGAATTCAGCGCGTCGCGCGGAGCAGAACCGGGTTTGGGTAGGTATGGCCAAGGAAACGGCCCATCAATTAGGTACTCCAATTAGCGCTATTGTAGCTTGGCTCGAACATCTGAAGTTGATGAGGGAGGATGATGAAGAGACTATGGAAATTGTCGGGGAGTTAAGAAATGATGTTCAGCGCTTGGAACTGATTGCAGATCGTTTCTCGAAGATTGGGTCTACACCAAAATTGGACCAGATCAACGTTTACGAAGAGTTGGCGAAATGTAAGGATTATATGCAGCGCCGAGCTCCTAGAAAAGTGACCTTTGATTTTCCTGATGCTACTACCAACGAGAAGTTAGTAGGCATTAATCCACCTTTATTTGATTGGGTGGTAGAGAACTTGCTGCGTAATGCCTTAGACGCTATGGGTGGAAAGGGAGCAATTAGTGCAGAAGTCTATGATGATAGCCAGTATGTATACATTGATATAACGGATACTGGCAAGGGAATACCTGCTAACAATCATAAACGTGTTTTTCAACCTGGTTTTACCACCAAGAAAAGAGGTTGGGGACTTGGCCTAAGTTTGACCAAACGAATAATCGAAGAGTATCATGGAGGTAAGATCTTTGTGAAGCGCTCGGAGGAAGGCAAGGGCACCACATTTACAATTAGTCTGCCGAAGTAAACTACCGTTTTTGATATCGTTAGATTTTAAGGAGGCTACCGGTAGCTGAATTACCAATAGACCGTGACAGAGTCCTCTCCAGGTCTGAAAATGACTATGCTCTGCTGATGCTGAAATAGGTATGGAGCTTACATCTTCATGGATGTACAAATCACCGAAGCCAGCAAAATCCTATTTACATTTGAGAAACCGGTTGTAGACCGCGGAATGAATCGCCTTTCGATGCGCTATCCTGACGATGGCATAGGGCTCTCAATGGATGACTTTTATTAAACTCGACTCAACTTAATTATTTGCTTTGAACTATACAGAGAAAGAACAAAACGATAATAAATGGACTGTAGTCATGTTTCCTTCATTCTTTATGAGAGGAATAATGATCGGGCTAGTACTTCTGCTTACTACCGTCTCTTTGCATGCTCAAGCGACACTTCGAGGTAGTGTTCGCGATGCAGATAATGGCTTGGTGCTTACCGGGGCAACCGTATACCTGCCAACCATTAAAAAGGGGGTAGATACAGACTCCACTGGTTTGTTTCGATTTGTCGATCTGCCACCAGGGCGCTATCCTGTTGAGATTTCCTATTTGGGATACCAGCAATTGACGCTAAACGAAGTATTGGTTTCTTCCGGTAAGGAACAAGTATTGGATGTGCTGTTGCAAGAAGCGGCTACTAGTCTTACGGCTGTTACAGTAAAAGCTAGCCGTGAACCTCGAAGTAACGCTAGCCCCAATATTCTAAATCTTAGTCAAGAGGAAACACTCCGATTCCCAGCTACCTTCAACGACCCTGCACGTTTGTCTACAGCGTATGCAGGAGTGAGTGGAGCTAACGATCAAGCTAACCACCTGATCATTCGTGGGCAGTCTCCATTGGGAATGAATTGGAGATTAGAAGGACTCGAAATTGTTAACCCTAACCATACTGCTAATGCCGGTACTTTTACCGACCGTTCCACATTGAGTGGTGGTGGTGTAAATGCCTTAAGTGCTCAACTTCTACAGGAGGCTAATTTTTATCTAGGAGCGGCTCCTGCGGGCTTCGGCAATGCTACTACCGCTCTTTTGGATATGCGTATGCGCAAAGGCAATAATGAGCAACGAGAGTATACTGTACAGGCAGGTCTAATCGGTATAGACTTGGCTGCGGAAGGACCAATTAAGTCTGGGAAAAGTTCTTACCTCATTAACTATCGTTATTCGTTTACGGGTTTGTTGAGTGATCTGGGAGTGCCGCTAGGGAATGAAGATATTCGCTTTCAAGATCTCAGTTTCAATCTTAATTTTCCGGGACAAAAGGGAGGCGCCTTGTCCATCTTCGGCCTGTTTGGGCGCAGTAGTAATGAGTTCATGCAGCCAGATAGCAGTGAGTGGGAGTCTGAAAAGGAGTTGTATAATACGATCGACTTCAATTCAGAGATGGCTACCCTTGGTTTAAGGTGGAGCCAGCCCCAAGGTGATAATGGACGCTGGGATTTTGCGGCGGCCTGGTCGGGTGTGCAGCATCAACGTCTAGCCATTGCACCTGATTTGCGCAATCGAGAATGGGATGATCTTCGACAAGAAAAGACCAGCGCACAATTAAGTTATCGCCGAAAGTTACTTCCATTCGGTAGCATCACTTTGGGCGTAGAAGGCTTGTATATAGATCAGGCCGTAGAACGTGAATTCCCTTTTGGCTCCGAAGGAATTGCCGGTAGGAGTAGCGACGGCTTGGTGCTGAGTCCATATGTAGATTGGCGATACCAAATTAAGCGACTGAGCTTAAACCTAGGGTGGAGACTAAGTAACTGGATAGGATGGTTGGATGAATCCAGCTATTCAGAGCCAAGAATAGCAGCGGCCTATCTACTCAACAAGAAGAACACGGTTGGAGCAGATTATGTGGTTTCAACCCAAGCCCCTTCTCCCTACGAACCGGCATTGAGGCCTCGCCGTAGCGAGTTGTATAGTTTATACTGGAATCGTCAACTAGAAGATAGCCGGAAGATCAGTGTTCAGGTCTATGAACAAGGATTAAGTCAAATAGCAGGGATTGGCGTTAACTCTGCGATTAATCAATTGGAACAGATTCTTCCAGATACCGATGGTACTACGGATGCCCGCACTCGTGGTGCTGAACTAACGCTACAGCAATTTGCTACTGGCGGTTGGTGGTATGTTGTGGGAGCGAGTGTATTCGATGCTCGTTATGAAGATGAACAGGGAGAATGGGTTAAATCCCGTTTTGCACAAGATTTTTCTGCTGCACTAACCTTGGGTAAGGAATGGAGTGGCACGGATCGTCAACAGCAAGTGAATCGCTTCGGATTCAATGTGGCGGTACACTATAATGGAGGACTCCGAGCGGCACCAATTGATCTAATGGCTTCACGAGCTAGCCGAACTACTGTTTTCGATTTTAGCAATGGATTCAGTGAGCAATTACCGGCCTATTTCCGGGGAGATTTACGGATATATTATCAGAAGAACAGAGACAATTGGAGTTCTATGCTTTCCTTGGATATTCAGAATGTCACCGGGCAGCAAAATGCTGCCTACGATTACTACGATCGCTTTTTGGATGGTGTGAATCGTCGTTATCAGTTGGAGTTTATTCCTATTATCAGCTATCGTATCAATTTCTAAGAGACGGAAAAAATTCTAGGCCATGATTGTTCGAATTGTAATAAGTGTTTTATTCATCCTTTTTGCCGCCGTACAATTGAATGATCCTGATCCCTGGGCCTGGGTGCTGCTTTATGGTGCCACCGCGGGTGTTGTATTGTGGTCAGCTTTTCGCTCTTTACCCAACTGGTTGTTGTGGGGCGGAATAGCGGTGATCATTATCAGCATACTGTGGTTGGTGCCCGCTTTTATCGATTGGGTGAATATGGGAATGCCCACTATTACGGGAAGTATGAAGGCCGAAGCTCCTCATATTGAATTGACAAGGGAGTTTCTAGGGCTGATAATCTGTGGACTAGCGTGGTGGTGGTTGTTGAAGAAAAATAAGACTTCCTTATCTTAAGCGCCCTTGCAGTAATTCTTATCATCATCAAACGCGAAAAATGCAACGTCGAACTTTTCTTCAGACCTCAGGCTATCTAGCTGTCGGAGCCTTATTGCCTGCAAAAGCTGCTGGCTGCAGCCGGAAAAATGAATTAGAAAATATTGGTCTACAACTCTACACGATACGAGAGGAGATGCAACGAGATGCTGTTGAGGCATTGCGGCAGGTAGCCGAAATTGGTTATGACTACGTGGAAGGTGCTGGTTATAACGAAGGGAAGCTCTATGGAAAAAGCCCTCAGTCGTTTCGAGCCTTATTGGATAGTTATGGACTGAAAATGCCAAGTGGGCACGTGAGTTGGGATAAAATGCAGGCAGATCCTGAGCGAGCTGCAGCAGCTTGTAAAGAGGCTGGTCAGTCGTATATAGTTGTCCCCTATTGGCCAGAAGAAAAGCGCACAGCAGAAGGCTATAGAGAGCTAGTAGATATTTTGAATAATGGCGGAGATGTTTGCCAACGTTACGGTCTTAAGCTAGCGTACCATAATCATGACTTTGAGTTTGATAGCATGATTGAGAGTCGTCGTCCTATGGATATCTTGTTAGCGGAGGTTAATTCAGAAACAGTCCAGTTTGAGTTAGACTTGTATTGGATTACTCGTGCAGGCAGCGACTATCAAAAGTACTTTGCTGAACACAGTGGCCGCTTTCCTTTATGGCACGTCAAGGACATGGATGACACTGCTGAACGATTTTTCGCTGCAGTAGGTGAAGGAGTCATCGATTGGCCAGAGGTGTTCAGTAGAGAAAATGAAGCCGGTATGCGATATTTCTTTGTGGAGCAAGATCATATGCGCCCTGGAAAATTACCAATGGATGAAATTGCAATTAGCCATACTTATCTTGATGAAATGCGGTACTAGTACGCCCTTAAGAGCTGGAAAACCTGACTTATTTTTTACTGAAAACTAAGCTATTATTCAGTATCTTCGCTTACTTGGGATAGGAAGTTTGTTAGCAACCAAAGTATGCTTTGGACAATGACAAGTTTTCGAAATATTCTATTTGGTTTTTACATTCAGCCCTAATCGACGAAGACCACAATAGTGCACTAAACTAAGCGAAGATGATTAATCTGATTTTATTTGGTCCTCCCGGATCGGGAAAAGGTACGCAAGCTGCTAAGTTGGTAGAGAAGTACAATCTGTTGCACATCAGCACGGGCGATCTGTTCCGTTATGAGATCGGCAATAGTACACCACTTGGTATGGAGGCAAAGTCGTACATCGACAAAGGAGAGCTAGTGCCAGACAGCGTTACCATTGGAATGCTGCGTAATAAGGTCGAGGCTAACCCTGAGGTAGCGGGCTACATCTTTGATGGTTTCCCACGGACTGTACCACAAGCCCAGGCTTTAGATCAGCTAATGGGTGAACTAAGCACGAGTATCTCTAAGTTGATCTTGCTGGATGTTGATGATAATGAGATCGTAACTCGCCTATTGGAGCGCGGTAAGACAAGTGGTCGTTCTGATGATCAAAATGAAGGAACTATCCGCAACCGTATCGGTGTATTCAAAAGCGAGACCAGCCCCGTATTCGACTTTTACGCAGAGCAAGACAAGTCAGTTAAGGTACAGGGAGTGGGAACAATAGAGATGATCTTTGATCGCCTTTGCGAAGAGATCGATGTTTTCGTATAAAGCTATGTTGAGTGGCAGGAACGAACTTTGTAGACTACGTTAAGATTAATTGTGTTTCCGGCCACGGCGGAGCAGGATCTGCTCATTTTCACCGCTCAAAGACTACCGCAAAAGGTGGACCAGACGGAGGAGATGGTGGCCGCGGAGGACATATCATCCTCAAAGGCAACCGTAACCTTTGGACCCTACTAGCTTTTCGGTATAGAAAGCACGTAAAGGCAGGGCATGGTGTTGGTGGTAGTGCCAACCATAGTTCTGGTGCACAAGGTGAGGATATCATTCTGGAGGTACCACTTGGTGTGGTAGTAAAAGATCCAGAAACGCAGGAGGTCCTGTTTGAAATCACAGAACACGACGAGCAACGCATTATGGTGCCCGGTGGGAGAGGCGGACTTGGAAATTCGAATTTTAAGTCGGCTACTAATCAGGCACCTAAATACGCGCAGCCGGGAGAAGAAGGCCAGGATGTTTGGCGTATTCTTGAGCTAAAAGTACTGGCTGATGTGGGCTTAGTTGGATTTCCGAATGCTGGGAAGTCGACCCTACTCGCAGCGATGACTGCTGCCAAGCCTGAAATTGCTAACTACCCTTTTACAACGATTACTCCGAACTTAGGTATAGTGCAATACCGAGATGGTCGTTCTTTCGCAATGGCCGATATTCCAGGTATCATTGAGGATGCTCACCTGGGTAAAGGTTTAGGTCATCGTTTCTTACGGCATATTGAGCGTAACGCAACCTTGCTCTTTTGTATTCCTTCCGATGAGGATGATATTAGCGCGGCCTACAAGACGCTGCTACACGAATTGGAGGCATATAATCCTGATCTTCTCGATAAACCAAGGTTGCTCGTAATCACAAAGCGAGATCTCATTGATGATGAACTGGAGGAATTACTTACTCCAGGTATTCCCGATGACGTACCACACTTGTTTATTTCTGCAGTAACAGGACATGGTGTTGTGGAGCTTAAAGATAAGTTGTGGACGTATATCAGTGATGCACGAGAAGCAGAGGATAGCCGAGCAGCCATGGAGGAAGATGATGATGCTTCCTGGGAAGAGGAGTAGATCAAAAACGATAAGTCGAATAGCTATATATCGAGCTAAAATAATTTGGGGCTGGCGCATTGCGCCAGCCCCATTGTGTCTCAGGGTAACCTGAAATTAAGGGGGGAAATTTTAGTCTTTGTCCCTGAGAGCTGTTAGCGCGCCCTCTCCTGTGATTTGTTGATTCATCAATAAGGTAACAGGGCACCCAACGAGCGAAGTCGCTATCTGCTCAGCAGTAGCAACTTCGGCCATTATTGGTTCGGTTGAAGGATAGTAAAAGTCAAGAGAAAGCGCACTTTCGGCGCCGTCCTTGTTGTAGACGGCCCATTCAAAATAGGCAAATTGGTCTTGGACCAATGAAAGTGGTGAGTGTTGTGCTTCCGGTTGAGTGTAATCGCGTTTGAGAACTTTCCATTCGGTCCAGTTCTCCCGATCATTTGAAAATCGAATTCGTGTAATTATATTGCCTTCGCTCCATCTTGTGAGCAAAGTAAAGTAATCTTGCTGAGCAACACCTGGCATCTCCTGCACTGGAAAGTGGTGTTTACTGACGCCAGCAGGAATAGTCACCGACATACTCACTAGCTGACAATCCTGCCCCATCGCCAAAAGCGAAAAGAGCATCAGGCTCATCGTAATTAAATTTTTCATGTGATGTTTCATTCGTTCCCACGCCAAGGGTCAACGCTTTGCGGGAATCATTGATACAATGATCAGGGATTTTAGCTAGGGTTTTTACAACAAAGATTCAATTTTGTGACATTAGATTTTATAATAATATTATTGTGTTTGTTTGTTGTGTCGTTGATTTACAGTTGATTAAGTGTGTGTGTGTTTATTAATGAGCTTTAATTGTAACACTTTATAGATATGGTAAATTCATATTTGTATTCCCTTGGCTGATTGTGAGTTACTTTTTCTAGAAATAGTGGATATTGAGGAGGGATTAGAAATTTCACATGCAGCTTCGTTTTTCCGGTACTTCCTATTTAGGTTTAGATCGACATCCTGAATACTTAGACTTAGTTAAGCAGGGTATAGATCGGTATGGCACACACTATGGAGGTTCTCGACTTTCCCCTCATAGCCCCGCGGTTTATGAAGAAGCGGAAGCGGCTTTCGCGAAGTGGTCGGGGGCGCCAGCGGCGCTATTAACGAGTTCGGGGACTACTGCTGGCCAATTGGCGGTTCGGTTTTTAAGTAAGAACTATGATAGTATTCATTTTAGCCCCTATGCCCATCCTGCTTCCTGGTGGCCAGCGGGAGTACAGTATGAATCTTGGAATGATTGGTTAGTGGCACTTCAGAACGGACGCACAGTAGGTTGTACGGACGGTGTCAATGCACTAAGAGTGAGCGAACCACCTTGGGATACAATTTTGCCAACCCTCCCGCCGGCTCTCATGATTGACGATTCCCACCTCTTGGGATGTTTCGCGCAAAAGAAAGGAGGAAGTTGGTCTACCCTTCGTCAGAGCTATCAAGGAGAGCTTTTGATAAATGCGTCTCTTGCAAAAGCACTAGCGCTTCCGGCTGGGCTCTTACTTGGCGAGAAAGAGGATATTCAGGCCGTTCAGTCACTGCCCCAATTTGGTGGAGCATCTCCTCCTGCCCCAGCCTACTTATTCGCTTGGCTGCGCGCACAAGACTTAATCGCGAAGCAATTTGAAAAGCTACAAGCTAATATTCAGAGGGTCCAGAGCTTCGCAGAACGAGTACCCCAAAAAATGGAAATCATAACGGGTTTTCCAGTTATTCGATTACACGACCACGTTTGGGTAGATCACTTACAGCAAAAAGGAATAGAGGTGAGCAGTTTTCGCTATCCTAAGCCCGATTCTGAGCGATATTCCAGAATCGTGATCCGAGCAGACCATTCGGCTGAAGGCATCGAATATCTCTTAGATTGCCTAGAGGGCTTAGCGAGTTAGAACGATATAGTCGCGGATCAAGGTTTTTAGAAATTCGGTAGGCTGGCGAAAGGCATCCCCTGCGTCTAACTGAAGCGCTAATTGTTTAGCAAGATCATGTAGCAAAGCACGATTTGCAGCATTTGGATACATCTGATAGCGAGCAATAGCGTTCTTGATCAGGAGCATGTCTTGTTCTGTAAATTGCCGCACTGCTGGATATTGTGGCTCATAGTCAGCCAAGGAACTAATACGCAGAATATCGCCTAGTCCAAAGCGACTGCTTGGGCGCATCTTTATGACTGCCGTACCAGCGGTCATGTCTCCAAGGCGCTGGCGGCGTGGCGTTGAGCTAATCAATAAGCCACCCAAAATCCCAAGGGTAGCTAGTAGGTCTACCAGGTAAAATAAGGCGCGCAGAAGGTAGTCTGCAGGTACAGGTTCCTCTCCGTCAAGACGAACTACCTGAATGCTCAGCGCTTTCTTACCTAGGCTTTGCCCATGGGATAATAGTTCATACAGGAAGTTATAGAGGATAAAGCACCCAATAGGAACGACTAGGCCAAATATGCCGATTTGAAAATCTGACCATCTAATGTTGAAAGCTGCTGTAATGAGTAAGGCTAATAGAAAATAGCCGATGCCAACTACAACCATGTCTACAATTACCGCTAGCATGCGCTCGCCAGTCGTGGCGAGTTCATACTCGATCGTCACATTTTGTGAGGTTTGTAGATCAATGGTTTGCATAATCGGTCTTAGATACGGAATGCCCTTTTGAGATCGCGCTGTGGCAGTATAAGAAAACTGAAATTTAGGGTATTTCTTTTGAAACTTTTGGTAATTTGTTGCCCTTGTTATCGTTGATACCAAAATAGAGGGCTTTACAGAGCTTGAGTCCTTTCTAATGGCAACAATCCCGTACTCATCCACCTAATTGTTGTCCGAGAACATGATCATCAATGCGCGAAACTCAGTTCATTAAGCAAAATCAGGAGAAATGGTCGGAGTTTGAGCATACGCTCAAAGGCGAAGCCAAAGATGCTGATCGCTTGCGCAGCCTCCTGGTACAAATTACTGATGATCTCTCCTATTCTCGAACCTTTTACCCGAATCGTTCGGTACGGGTTTACCTCAATAGTCTCGCACAGAAAGTCTTCTTACAGCTATATCGAAATCGTAGAACACCACTAGGCAAATTACTCACCTTTTGGACGGACGAGTTGCCGCAGGAGGTGTATAAAGCCCGTCGTGCTTTTCGTTTAGCGTTCTTCCTTTTCGTACTCTGCTTTGGCATTGGTGTATTGTCCTGTGCAATGGACCCAGAATTTGCCGAAGTCGTCCTGGGAGATGATTATGTGGAAATGACCCGGGCAAATATTGAGTCTGGAGACCCCATGGCAGTATATAAGCAGAAGGGAGCTTTTAGTATGTTTTTGGGCATCACCTTTAATAACCTATACGTGGCGTTCTTAGCCTTCGCCATGGGCGTATTCTTTGGTGTTGGCTCCATCATTATCTTGATTAGCAATGCTATCATGGTAGGCTGCTTTCAATACTTCTTTATTCAACAAGGATTATTCTGGGAGTCGTTCCTCACCATATGGATACACGGTACCCTCGAGATTTCTGCCATCGTTATTGCTACCGCAGCTGGTATAACAATGGGGCATGGTCCCGCCTTTCCGGGTACCTACACTCGACTTCAAGCTTTTCAACAATCGGCGCGTCGAGGTGCCAAAATCATGTTGGGTACGGCGCCGCTCTTCATCATTGCTGGTTTCTTGGAAGGGTTCATGACGCGGCAGACGGATACGCCAGATATCATTAGAGGGGCATTTATCTTAGTCTGTCTTGCCTTTGTTATCGTCTATTTTGTGTGGTACCCCTGGATGCACAATAAGATGGGCTTGTACCGTCTCGAAGACGATGTGCAGCGACTACCTGCCGACCAAGAATATCAGTTAGACACAGGGCGAATCAAAACCAGCGGAGAAATATTCAGTGAAATTTTTGTGCTCTTTCGTCGGCATAGCCGATCCTTTTTGTTAGCCGTCTTTGGAGGAGCATTGCTATACACCGTACTGATCTTTAGTACAACATCGGCCTCCGCCGAAACCTTGCTTCCTTTTAATACGGACAGCTGGGTCTTCAATGCTTATAATTTTGTCTTACTCTTTAGTGCTCGCGATTCCTTTTGGATTATTCCATTAGCGGGAGCGCTCATGTTGTTTGTCATTTCCTTGCAGGCTTTCCGTGCTATTGATCAAGAACTGGATCAAAGAGTGGATCGCTTCGCTTATTTGCGACTGTTGTTCGGAATATCGATGGTCATGCTATGTGTGTGTTTTCTATCGTGGTGGTTGCTGGCAACCATTGTGTTTTTACTGCCGCTAGCATTACTTCTGGCATATGTCTCGTACCGCGATAACCTTTACGTTACAAAGGCTGTACAACGAGTTTTCTTTTTGCTGAAGAGTGCCTATTGGCGTACAGTAGGCATGTCAGTTTTGCTGCTTGTACTTGGCCTGACCTTGTTTTCCATTATCAATACCGTAGTGGCTCAGTTATTATTTCAGATGATCAATTGGCTAGTCTACGCTGAGCAAGCACTGCTTGATGAATGGAGCTTGAGGATCAATGTCTTTTTACTGGCTTCCATTGCGAATTTTATCTGGCTGTTGCTGTTCCTGGGAGCTGGTTTACTGTACTATACGTTGCGCGAGATCAATGAAGGGACCAGTCTTCGGAAAAAGCTATCCAGCATTGGACAGAGTCGTCGCATCAGAGGATTAGAAAGAGAATAAACGTTCATGAAGCACCGTATCTACAGCCTGGTTGTTTACCTGTTACTAAGCGTCTCGCTTAGTACAGGCTGGGCACAGACTGCTGGTGAGGGGTACATTGAGCAACGGATTGAGAACCGCAGCTTTGATCAGGCAGACTGGGAAAGTCTAAGCGAGTCTCTGGATTATTCTGGAAAACCACCAAAGCCTAAAAAAGAGCGTGAAGATCGCTCCTCCAGTGGAGGAGAAAGTAGAGCTCCCTTTGACTTCGGAGATTTATCTTTTCTATCCCCAATTCTCAAGGTTGTATTTTTCATCTTGGTGATCGGATTACTTGGATGGCTTGTGTATTCATTCATCCAAAAAAACGAATTGTCATTTGCTCCGCTCACAGAAGACGATGGAACAGAGGAAGATGACCTGACCAACATAGAACGCCTGGAAGAAGAACTGGATAAACGCAATGTTGATCCCTATCTAGTTAAGGCAGAAAAGGATGAAAACTATCACCTCGCAGTACGTCTTCATTTCTTGGCGTTGTTGAAGCAACTCCACGAGCAGCAATTGATCCAATGGAAAAAGGATCGTACAAATCGAGCCTATCTCAATCAGGTTCGGAACCAGGATCATTATTCGTCATTCCGTCAATTGACATTGACTTTTGAGCGAGTCTGGTATGGCAACTACCATCCTTCTGGAACAGAATATCAGACGATCAAGGAACAGTTTGATTCCTATCGTAGTCTATTAGAAAACTCGGTGCCCGTATGAATAGCCGTAGAATAATACTAGGCATTGGGGTACTCTTTATCCTGATTTTGGTGGTCTGGGCCATTCGGGGCAGTCAGCAAAGATTTTCTTGGCGAGAAACCTTCAAGATTGACAGCAAGGAGCCTTATGGTTTGTACGGACTTTATGAACTGCTGGATGATTACAGTGGAGTAGAAAGCGTCAAGCGTTTGAAAGATAGCCTGGCGGGAGAGCTGCCCACAACGATTGCTTCTGGAAAGGCCAACTATGTCTTCGTTGGTGGCGGGCTCTTTATGCGACCTCAGGATAGAGATGAACTTCTGGCGTTTGTTAGTGCTGGCAACACGGCTTTTCTATCAGCTCGTGTACTGCCGTACGACTTGATGTTCTACTTGTATTATGATGAATGTGACTACCTGCCTTGGGATGGATACGCTGAACATGTAGATAGTACGATTAACGTCAATTTCCTTCATCCAACCCTGCTACGCGGCGACTACTTTCCTTACAAGTATATTCAAAACTTTGCGGCTACTCAGCGGATTTGGGGCTTCTTCCCTGATACCTACTTCTGTGAGATGGAGAACGGTTTTGTTCCAATAGGACAAATGGAAGGAGGGCTCGTCAATATGGTGCAAGTACCATACGGCGAAGGTTACTTCTATCTGCATAGCCAGCCATTATTGTTTACCAATTATTATCTGGTGAAGGAAGACGGGCGCGATTATGCCCAGCGAGCTCTAAGCCATTTAAATGACGGTCCTATTTATTGGGATGAGTTTAGCCGGGTGCCTGAAAGTATGGCCCGCCGTCAGAATGAATCATATCAGGGACAACAAAATCGTCGTCTACAAGAGGAAAGTCCACTACAGTATATTCTTGAGCAACCGCCATTGGCCTGGGCTTGGTACCTATTGGTTGCGATGGGGCTGCTTTACATGCTGTTCCGTACGAAGCGGCGTCAGCGGGTTATCCCTGTACATCGTGCCCCACGTAATACTAGTATGCAGTTTCTAGAAACTATCGGTTTCTTGTATTACCAAAAAGCAAGCCATCAGCAAGTGGCAGTACAGGCCATTAAGTTGTTGCGCACCTTCGTTAAAGAGCGCTATGGACTGCAATGGCGCGATCAAAACGAGGCTTTCATTCAGCAATTGAGTAACCGCTCTGGTGTAAGTCATGAGTTGGTAGCGTCAATTGCAAAGGATGCTCATAATATTCCCCGTTACACTGGTTTAGTGGAAACGGAACTGGTCAAATTTCATCAACGCTTAGAACGCTTTTACCAAGCGGCGAAATAATAAAGAATAGGTTTTCGATTTCCGGTTAATGCGATAGAAATAGAGGATGATAGTGGGAGTTTGTGAAGCATTCGCTGGAATAATATCGAAAGGTTATTTTTGAACGAATACCAAACAGAACTATGTTGACAGAGGAAAACACCGAACATAACGAACTAGATCCACAGGAAGAACCTACGCCGGATCCGGTACCTGTTCAGCCACAGACACCGCCTGAGTTATATCGCCTGGCAACGGCCGTTGACCGAGTGCGAGAGGAAATTGGCAAAGTCGTAATCGGGCAACAGAACTTTGTTGAGCTACTCATTGCCTCACTTTTTGCCGGAGGGCATGTTTTGGTAGAGGGTGTTCCTGGAATTGCCAAGACCCTAACCGCAAAGTTGCTGGCACAGTCCCTTAAGGTCGATTTTAGCCGAATCCAATTTACTCCAGACCTCATGCCGAGTGATGTGGTGGGTACAACCGTATTCAACCTCAATAACTCTGAGTTCTCCTTTAATGCTGGGCCAATATTCTCGAATATTGTCTTGATTGATGAGGTAAATCGTTCGCCAGCCAAAACGCAGGCGGCCCTCTTCGAGGTAATGGAAGAATACCAGGTGACGGTAGATGGTACTACCCACAAAATGGATATGCCATTCTTTGTCATTGCAACCCAAAACCCAGTAGAGCAGGAGGGAACGTACAAATTGCCAGAAGCACAGTTGGATCGTTTTCTGGTGAAGATAAATATTGATTATCCTTCTCTTTCGGAAGAACAAGCTATACTACGCAGGTTCCGATCCGACTTCCAGATGTCGCAACAAGAGGAGGTGAAGCCGGTGCTTGATAGCAAGGCAATCAAGGAGTGTAGAGCCATTGTGGAGAAAGTCTTTATCAAGGATGAGCTTCTAGACTATATCGCTGCCATTGTTCACGAAACACGTCAAAATGGAGACCTCTTTCTAGGTGCTTCACCACGGGCCTCCTTGGCAATCATGAAAATGTCCAAAGCAGTGGCTGCTATTAATGGTCGCAATTTCGTTACGCCGGATGATATCCAAGAGGTAGCTTATCCGGTATTGAATCACCGAATTATCCTTACTCCTGAACGCGAAATGGAAGGCTATGCTACCCGTGATGTGATTGAGGAGATTATCAAAAAGATCGGAGTGCCTCGCTAATCTATGAAAGGCTTTTTCTCAAATATCTATCTCCGAGACCGCTTCTTTTGGTGGTTGGGTGCACTGGTTGTGGCCTTTGCCACGGGCTTTTGGTGGCCGCCATTGTTTTTTGTGGCGCAGGTAGCCCTATTGGCCTTCATGGTGCTAGTGGTCGTAGATGGCCTTATCCTTTTTGCCCGGAATTACCGTTTTCGGATTCGTAGAAAGCTACCTCGAGTATTATCACTAGGGGATAGTACTATCGTGAAAATTGACCTGCAGAACCGTAATAATCTGCGACTCCGTATTGGTTTGATTGACGAACTGCCCTATCAATTGCAGATCCGAGATTACTACCAAGAATTGAGCCTTAGTCCGGAAGAGCAAATTGTTTTGGATTATGAGATACGTCCGCTTTCACGTGGTAGCTATTCGTTTGGTGATATCATTTTGTTTCTCTCTACCCAACTCGGATTGTTGGAGCGACGCTTTACCAAGAAAGCAGCTGTTGAGCTTCCTGTTTATCCTTCTATCGTGCAAATGAAGCAATTCGAGTTACGGGCTTTCGAACGCACCAGCATGCCTGGCGGATTGAAACAAATGCGCCGGATTGGGCACAGCTATGAGTTTGATCAGATTAAGAACTACGTGCGCGGGGATGACTACCGAAGCATCAACTGGAAAGCCACCGGTCGTAGGGCACAACTTATGGTAAACCAATACGAGGATGAGCGGGCACAGCAGGTGTATTGCATTATTGACAAAAGTCGTGTGATGCGGATGCCCTTTGATGGTCTCACCCTCATGGACCACGCCATCAATACCAGCTTGGTGCTTTCAAATATTGCCCTTAAAAAACACGATAGAGCGGGGCTACTTACTTTTTCTGATAAACTAGGAGCGGTTATCAAAGCTGATAGTAAGGCGGCGCAGCTCAGTAAGATTCTACAGACCTTATATAAGGAAAGTGAACGAAGTACAGAGGCCAACTACGAGCTACTGTACTACTTCAGCCGTAAGTTGGTAAGCGGGCGCAGCTTGATGGTGCTTTTTACCAATTTTGAAAGCATGTACGCCCTTGATCGAGCCTTACCTATTCTTCGGCGGATTAGTGCTTTTCACCTTCTAGTCGTGGTGTTTTTTGAGAATACGGCGGTGCGTGACTTTGCCAATAAAGCTCCTACCACGGTAGAAGGAATTTATCAGCAGACGGTCGCACGTAAGTTCTTGGCAGAAAAAGGAGCCATGGTACAAAAGCTTAAGCAGTTCGGTATCCAAGCAGTATTGACACGCCCAGAGGATTTGTCGATGAATACTATCAATAAGTATCTGGAGTTAAAAGCTAGAGGATTGATCTAGTATTGACCTGCCATTCAAGGATTGAAACCGTCTCTGTAGACCATAACTTCACAGAAAACAAGATGAGGCCAAAATCGCTAATTGAACAGCTGCAGCGGATAACCTTGGAATCTCAAGGGTTGACTAAAGCGCATCCTTTTGGTAAGGGGAAACGTGCTGTTGCTGGCGCTTTAGAGCATCTTGGCTACATCCAAATTGATACGCTATCGGTTGTCGCTAGGGCACACCATCATACACTTTGGACAAGGGTACCTAGTTATAAAAATGAGTACCTCAACAAGTTGGTCGAAGAGCGCGAGGCTTTCGAATACTGGTTCCATGCGGCAGCCTATTTACCAATGAAGGACTTTCGCTTCGCCCAACCAAGAATGTCCTATTTCCAAAGAGGGGAGTCGAGTTATTTCAACAAGGTCGATGATAAGGATATCCAGTTTGTTTTGGATCGCATTCGAATAGATGGTCCGCAAAAAGCTCGTGATTTCAAGACGGCCAAGACTAAGGCTGGTAGTTGGTGGAATTGGAAGCCCGCGAAAATGGCTCTGGAAAAACTGTTTATGCAAGGTGATCTTATGATTTGCCGTCGAGAAGGTATGGAGAAGATCTATGATTTGCCCGAAAGGGTACTTCCGGCTACCGTCGATACTTCAGCACCCAGTGAATCGGAATACGCGGAATACTTAGTCGAAACTCATCTTCGTGCCTATGGATTCACTACCGTCAAGCAATCGACCCACTTGAGACCTGGGCGAGGTTTACGTGATAAAGTGAAAGAAATCCTACAGTCTAAATTGGATGATAAAAGTGTCCATGTAGTGGACTTGGATGGCTTACCAGACTACTACGTCAAAAGCGATCTATTGGACAAACCGATTAGAAAGCCGGCCCCCAATATTCGCCTGCTTTCCCCTTTTGACAATTCGATCATTCATCGCGATCGTATTCAGCAACTGTTTGGATTTGATTACAAAATTGAGTGCTACACTCCTAAGGAAAAGAGGCTGTTTGGTTATTTCTGTTTGCCGATCCTGTTTGGAGAAAAATTGATAGGTCGAGTGGATTGTAAAGCGCATCGCAAAACAGGTGAGTTTGAGATTATCCACCTACATATCGAGGATGAGTTGATCGATCTAGAAGAAATAGTGGGGCCACTAGTGGATTCGATGCGGCATTTTATGGCGTTTAATGATTGCCATACAATAAGGATTACTCGTATCAGTCCTAAACAGTTTACGAGCCTATTCCAGTCTGCGCTAAAAAATGAAGGACTGATGAAATAGCTAATACAAAGAGGTTTCCCATTCTTCTAAAGGCGGTTCGACCTTATAATTGCTATCGCAATAACTGCGTAAGTAATTGGTGGCACGTTCTTCAGCGTACTTCCGGTTAAGTACATTTCCTTCCTCATCCAGTTCGATGACATTAGCGAAAATGGCAAAGGTCATTTCAATAGCGCTTGGTTCATTGCCATAAAGACTTAGGTAGTCTACACCCTCCAGGTTGTAATGCGTACCACTGGCCATGAAGTAGGTGAACGTGCGAAGGGCTCCGCTGAATTGGGGGCTTAGTTTCATGTGTTTCAAGTTTAAGGCTCTGGAATTCAGAGGAAGTAAACAACAAATTTAGGCACGGGCTGTTGGAGTGTTACATTAGCGTTCAAAAGAATCAATAACATGACACAACTGAAAGAGGGCGATGCCGCTCCAGATTTCACAGGAACACTTTCAACAGGTGAGACCGTTTCCCTATCTGATTATGCCGGCAAGAAGCTTGTTCTTTACTTCTATCCTAAAGACAATACTCCAGGCTGTACAGCCGAAGCTTGTAGTTTGCGTGATGGTTATGCAGAGTTGCGCAATCTAAACTACGAGATTCTTGGTGTAAGCCCAGATCCAGTTGCTAAGCACCAGAAATTTATCAATAAATATGAGCTTCCCTTTGAGCTTATCGCAGATGAAGATCATGCTGTAATGAATGCTTACGGTGTTTGGGGCCCAAAGAAATTTATGGGACGTACCTATGATGGTGTACACCGTATCACCTTTGTGATCGATGAGCAAGGCACAATTGCCAAAGTAATCACCAAAGTGAAAACCAAAGATCACGCTGGGCAGATCTTGGATGTAATGGCTGGCGTCTAGCGCTCACCAAAAAGAACATCGAAGTCTTCGTCTCGAATCAGGAAGGATTTTACAGATTCGTCTAGAACATGGCCTTTTCTGACTAGGTCGGAAAACTCAGGATCAACTTCTGAGAATACGTAGTAGAAAATCATGGCCTGCTCGAAACGGGAAAATAAGGATCGTAGCGTAGCTAAAAAGAACTCTTGTTCAACCTCGCTGGCCAACGCATACTGTAGCATGTGTTTGATGTTCTTGAGATAAACTTCCATGCCGATTATTTCGTGTTGAAACCAGTCGGAAAAGTAATCGCGGATGTGTTGAGTTCCCTCATCGCCCGCGATTTCTTTTTTACCGCGTAAGCGACGGCGATGATTTTGTATCAGCTCAAACAAAGCCTTACGGCCGTTCTGCTGATTTGTCTCCGTGCCAATATATTCTGTGTAAGAGACAGCGTTTAGATTCAGATAGTGAATATCGAGCAGCTTAAAAAAATTGGTCCTTCTTGTGGGGAGCGCACTGATGTTTAAGTTCTGCTCCACCGTCTCCTTGCCAAGGTGAGAGCCCTCCATCTGATCAATGATTTGGATCAGGTGGTTCCGGAGGCGGTCTAAGCCAAGAGCAATTTGCTCGTAAGCAAGTGTATTGAGACTCGACATGTACATCAAGTCATTGTACTTGCTCTTGAGCAGCACAAACTGATTGTACAATTCCGACTCGGGTTGAAGTACCTCTTCCACCGCTTCGACGCCAAAGTTAAGACCTTTGGCTACCCGTGATTTTAGCTCTTTTTTGACGTCTCCGATATCCATCATTCATCGTTTAGAAGGTCAGTAATCCAACTTAAATCTGGTGTATTCCTTCGCTTGCGGTTTTCTTCATATTCGTATACGGCTCGCCCAAGTTCTCCAAAGAAGGGAAGGCCTTCCGATTCATACTCGTATACGCCGTCGTTGTACGTTTGGTTTTCATTGACATGAATGGTGCCCACTAAAAAGAATTCAATTCCAGCCTCTGTATCGGCAATGTATGATACGTCGGTCAGGTAACCATATGCCCAACCTACTTTGTTCATGATGCGAATATGTTTGGGGATCTGAAAACTTGTATCCCGATCACCATACATCCAAAACTTCACGTAATTGTCTGACTCATCGTATTGCGGGTAATCACTCTCTCTTGGAAACTGAATCATTGCTCGGTATATCGATTCGTAGTCATCATCTGTCAGCATAAAGCGTTCACGCTCGCTAACACTGGCTGGAAAAATGACGGCTTTTAGCATGTCGTGCAAATCCTGGATAGAGACGAAGTTCTTGTAGCGAAAATCAAAAGACTCATCAATAATCTCACCATCGTTATTCATATACGCAACGCCCCGAACTTGATCGCTCAATCCAAAATCATCGTAGAATTTGGAGTACACTTCACCTTGCTGGTACAACACGCCTTTATCATTGATAAACTGTAGTGGGTTGGTATATCGATTTCCTAGTGTATCGTAACCACTTACGGAAAGCCGATGGATGATACGGGTATCCGTAAAACCCTTAGCTCGTAGCCTCCGGTTAAAGTAAGCCTGTCCTAAGAATTCATACAGTCGGTTAAAGGCATCGTTACCACTCACCAAAAATATCTTTCGGAGGTAATGTTCTATCGATGGCAGGCCACTTGCTGAGGAAGGATCAATTAGTGCTGGTGTCTGTGGGCTGCGTCCGGCAAAGTGTTGTAAAATAGTGTGCTTATCAAGTCCATCAACGCTAAGCTCATTGAGCTTCTCCAAGGCCATAAAGGCCGCTGGCATTTTCACCGTGCTCGCTGGATAGAAATAACGATTGGGATCGCCACCATAGCGATGGGTAGTGAATCGAGGATGTCCATTCTGATTCCGGTCTATTTGCGTGTATAATACCTGGATTTCGTACTTGTCTGGATTCTGAGCCCAGGCACTAAAATCACTGCGATTACCATTGATTATTTTCTCCAGAACATTACGCTGGGCACTAAGGCTAAAGCTACACAGGAGACAGAGCGAGAACACTAGAATTCTCATAACAGGTGGGATTGGTTCTGCCGCTTAAGATAATTCAATTTGCTTTTTCAAGCACCATCCACTGAAAGGGGCTTAATGTTAGAGGGAAGCTTACAGTAGTATCTTTTTGTGGGTAATGAATCCACTGCGTATCATCTTCAGAAGCCTGGAGTTGGGCGGTATTTTGTTGATAGTTTACCAGTACGCGCAAACAGTGCTCCTCATTACGCCACTCCATACAAAGCACATTAGGGTGAGTAGTGATAGGTACCATACTCCAATAGCCTTCCTGTATGGTTGGATGTTGTAGCAGATTCAGTAAATACTGATAGAACACCGTTTCTCGTGGGCTGACGGACTCGAAACCCAATAATTTGGTAAGGTCTGTTTTGGTTGTTTTAAGACCGGCGTTCAGTGGGTTTGTTTCTGATGGTTGTCGCCCGAGTTGGACGGGGAGACGTTTCGCTCGCCCTTCCCATTGGCCTTCGTAGAAAAAACGCAGACCAGGGCTGATGTAGGCTACCATAGCTGCAGCTTGAGCTTGGTCCGCATCTAATTCTGACAAGATTCGATCTTCATCGTGGTTTTCGAGAAAACGTACAGAACGCTCTTGAAAACCGGGCTCCGCCCGCAAATGATCTGGTACTCCGGAGGTGTCTAATTGAATAAGCCGGTCACGAAGCCGCTTGTCGTAGGTATAGTCAAAGCCTAATTGCTGGAGCTCCCACTCCATATCCCAGTAGACTTCTGCAATGAAGCAAAAGTTAGGATGTTGACTCCGCACTTCTTGGATAGTCGCAGGCCAAAATTGTTTTGTGTCTTGCACCTGCATGCCCAGTGCATGTTCCCAGGTTCTGCAAAAGATGGCGGGAAGCGGAAGCATGGCCATGTCACAACGAACGCCGTCACATACGCTAGCAATTTCAAGTAAACGATCTTGCATGAATTGCCGTGCATTGGCAGAGGCATAATTCACCTGAATGGTATCCTGCCAGGCGGCGAAATAGGGGTCTTTACCGTGGGCAAACACCTTGTCTGGAGATGCGGGCGAACGGAAAAAGGTATGATTGTCGAGTTCCAAAAGAGGAGGGGTTACCTCCAGAAAAACATCTGGTCGCTCCGCTATCCATGAGCTTTCGGCATGAAAGTGGTTTGGAACGAAATCCAGGATGAGTTTAAGGCCGTACTTGTTGAGGCGCGTTCTCAATTTTGCCAGATCAGCTGGTTTTCCAAGATTCTCATGCAGTACGTAGCGATCTATTGCGTAGGGTGAACCAATGATATCTTGCTCTGTCCAATCTGGTAAAACGCGAGCGTATTCTTCTTGAAGGCCAGGCTCCAGTGCATAGTTGAGCACGTTCGGCCCCGTTTGCCACACCCCCATCAACCAGACATAATGGACGCCAAGCTTTGATAACTGCTTCCAATATGCATCGGGGACATCCAGGAGCTGCGTGTCTTTTCCGAAGCGATGTCGCCAAACACGGGTGTTGATCTGATAGAGTGTCGAATTCATATGGGTGAATTATACAGCGTCGTCTAGTTCCTCTATTTCCTCTACTGTATGAGAGGGGGGCGGTAAATCTTCCTTTACAAATTGACACCATTCGCATTGTGGTTTTCCACAACCGGTGTAGAAATCCTGCGCCATAATTCCTTTGTAGGAATCTTGCAGTAGGGTCTTTGCTTTACGAAGATCGCCTGCCGAGAGATCTAATTTTTCTATGGTGAGCTCGCCGTGTTTATCTAGGTCCAAATAGGAAATAGCACCCTCTCTGACCCTCCGGCTTTCTCCCGTTCGGTGTTCCCAAAGAAGTTTATAAAAGGCTAGTTGTCTCCAATAGTTTCCACCGTGAGGATTCGCATCCGTAGGGCCTCGTAACTTACTGTTATTGTGGCTGCCGGATTTATAATCTACAATCGCGACCTCCTGTTCACTGATGAAATCAATCCGGTCAATTACCCCCTTGATGGGTACCCCCTCCACTTCGATTTGTTGGAGGCGCAATTCAGTACGACATTGTGTTGTCCAACTTGAACTAAATTGATCGTGATATAGATTGAGGTTCGATTGGCCTTGTTGAAGGCGACGTTGATATTCCTGTTTTTCGAAGAAGGAACGCACTTTTTCCATCTCATCCGTAAAGAGGTCGAGTAAGACTTCTTTGGCGGGAAAAATCCGTTCAGCGTGTCCCAGCATTAGGTTGAAGTAACGCTGTAGTGCATTATGCAAAGCGTTGCCGTAGGATGCTGCTGGTCGCTGGATCTGCGGAGCTTGCAGGACCATCTCATAGAAAAAGCGCAAGGGGCAATCTAAATATCGATGCCAGGAAGAAGGACTCAGTTGAAAGTTGGTCAAGAGTTTGGCGATTGCCGATTGCTCCATAGCAGGTAGCTGTGGAAGTTCTTGGTTCTGCAGTGCCGTTACTTCGTATTCGAGGAGTACTTCTGGGCTGAGCTCTATTTCTTTTATTGGCCAGCCGCTAGCTTGCTTCAGTTCATCTACAAACTGACAAGCTAGCTGTGCTTTTCCTTTGCTGTTTTGCCTACTATAGGAGATAAATAATCGCTCTTTGGCTCGAGTTACGGCTACATAGAATAGACGCCGTCGGGTTTCATCCGCAAAGGTTTCACCGGATAAGGTTAAGGTATCCGGCAGCGGAAAACGTTGCCCCCGCCGCTGGTTGCCTTCCCAGGCATCTTTGGTCGCATCCAGAATGAAGACGGTATTAAATTCAAGTCCTTTAGAGCTATGCGCTGTCACTAGATGGATACCATCCTCCAACTCGATATCCTTACGCATGGGCATGCTCAGGCGATTGCCATCCATTTGATCCAGGATGCGTAGAAGTTCCTTGAGCTTTAAACGTGGGCGGCGAGCAACCTCTTCTCTGACCTCGTCCACAAAGGTTTTAGCCAACTGTACTTGCCACAGTCGATCTGGCGCTTTAAGCGCATTGCGCAAAAGGCCGCTTCCATTGAGTAGGTGTTCAATGAGCGCTGGCAGGCTTGCATCTGCCACCATAGCGTGCGTCTGTTCCCACCAATGTGCTACTTCGCTAATCTTTTCCTTAGCCACCAATGTTGAGGGCCAGGCATTCGCTTGCTGTAGCCATTGCCGCCAGGAGGGTCGCTCTTCGTAAGGTAGGCTTGCGCGACTCGTGGCTAATTGAGCGATATCCATCGGTAATAGCCCAAAACAAGCGTAGTGCAGGATTTTGAATAACCGATGATCCCCACTAAAACTTCGATGCTGTTCTTCCACCAAGTAATGGAGCATTTCCCTTAACTGCCGAATCAAAATAGTATCAAGCACATTCGTTTTTCGCCGCGTTTGGTACGGAATACCGTGCTTGTCCATCAGGTTTTGCAGTGATTGGACCTGCTGATGACGAGCATAAATCACCGCCATTTCACTCCACGGCACACCCTGCTCTGAGAGCGACTGAATAGACTGGATAATGGCAACCTCCTCTTGGAAGTTGTTCGGATATACTTGTAGTTGAGGGACTACCTTGGAAGCCTTCCTTTCTGGTAGGCTAGCTTGTAATTCTTTCTCTATGCCTAGGCGCTCTAGCTGCTTGGTGAGTCGCTGTTCATTATGTGTGATCATGCCACCGGCAGCATCGAGTATCGATTGCGTTGATCGGTAGTTCTGCTGCAGTAAAACTACCGCTATTTGATCTTCGTAGCTGTTGTAATAGTCAACTAGGTTTTTCAGGCGAGCACCTTGGAATTCAAAAATGGATTGGTCGTCATCACCAACAATAAAGAGGTTAGGCGACTCCCAAAATGCAGCCAGCATATGCAGCAATTCGTTCTGTGCACCATTGGTGTCCTGGTACTCATCCACTAAGAAATAGAGATATTGTTCCTGGTAATTGCGTAGCAAAAGCGGATTTTCCTGAAAGGCTTTCAGCACCCACAAGATCATATCCGCATAGTCATAACGGCCTAGCTTGGCAAGGGCATTTTCGTAGGCTGGGAATAAGTCTACAGCGGCCGCTAATACCTCCATGCGTTGCTGCTCGGTAGCAAACTTTCCTTCCTTCAGATCGCCTGCTTGATATTGCCCTTGACGTCGCTTGTAGCGAAATTCTTCTCTATGGGGTATATCCTCGAGGTAGGCCCGAACGGTTTCCTGCATAGAGGAGGTAGTCCAGCCTTCCGTTTTCATCAGTTGGAATAGATCCCGCAGGTGTTTTTCGTAGAAATACGGACTTATTTTACCTCGCCGGAGCGGATGTGAGCTATCCAGGCTATCGAGGATCTGACGAGTCAGTTCAATCTGTTCTAATTCGCTAACGGGTTCCAGACCTTGTCGCCCAAATTGAGCGAGATTATCCTGAATAACGGTATTACAAAACGAATGGAAGGTGTAGATGTGTACTCGATGGGCTTCTGGGCCAATCAACTCCAATAGGCGCTCTCTCATGGCGCGCACCCCCGCATCTGTGAAGGTTAAACAGAGGATACTCTGTGCAGAGGTGTCAGTGGAAAGCAGGATTTGCCCAATGCGGGCGGCAAGGATATGCGTCTTTCCTGTGCCTGGACCAGCAACAACCAGAACTGGACCTTCGATCTGATCCACCGCCTGTCGTTGGGCTGGATTCAGTCGCTCCAATTCCTTGGCAAAGCGCTTGTGATACTTAGCTGCTGGTTTGCTCATCCTGCGTGCTTGATTTGTCGTCCCAAGATACAATACTGCAATAGCAAACCTAGTACATTTGTAAGCTAAAGCCAATGCCCAATGCCAAACCCAGCCATTGATTATTCCGAATTACTGAATAGTATCGCTGAAGAGCTAAAACCTTACCATGGTAAAGGCCAACAGGCGACCTATATTCCTGAGTTAGCCAATCGAAATCCTGATAAATATGGTGTCTCCCTGGCCTTCTTAAATGGTGATGGCTATACCTACGGGGATAGTGAAGAGCGTTTCTCTATTCAGAGTATTTCCAAAATATTTACTACCGCCGCCGCTTTTAGTATTCGTGGCAATGCACTTTGGGAACGAGTTGGTGTAGAACCTTCCGGTACTCCCTTTAACTCCCTGGTACAGTTGGAGTATGAAGAAGGAAAGCCGCGTAATCCATTCATTAATGCCGGAGCTATTGTAGTAGCTGATGTGTTGCTGAGTGAACTAAGTGACCCTTATCAAGGGATGCTGGACTATGTACGAGAATTGAGTAGGTGTGAGGATATTCAATACGACGAGCAAGTTGCGGCTTCAGAGTTTGACACCGGCTATCGCAATGCTTCTTTGGCGTTTCTACTGAAGTCTTTTGATAACTTGGAGAACGATCCCAAGGACGTACTAGATCTCTACTTTCACTTTTGTTCTATTGAAATGAGTTGTACCGAGCTCGCTCATGCTTCCCACCTATTTGTAAGAAGAAGTAAGCTGGATTGTAAGATTCCTGACTTGAGTACCAGCCAACTGAAGCGATTGAACGCATTAATGCAAACTTGCGGGTTTTATGATGAGTCAGGCGAGTTTGCCTTTACGGTAGGCCTTCCTGGAAAGAGTGGAGTTGGGGGAGGTATCGTAGCAGTACATCCTGATGTGTATGGAGCAGCCGTTTGGAGCCCTCGCTTAAATGAAAGAGGAAACTCAATCCTTGGCATGAAGACCCTTGAGCTGCTGACGAGCAAATCTGAAATGTCGATTTTCTAATCAGAAATGATAATTTCCAACAAACAACAAACAACAAACCACAAACCAACAAACCAACAAACCAACCTACGCCTTCTGCAAAATCTTCCACCAGGAACCAACCTTACCTCGCCTTGCAGGGAAGGCCTGAATCCGATCTTGGTTATGAATAGCTACTTGAAGATCACCGGGGAGATAGGGGAAAAGAATGTCCGACCAGTTTTGGCGATTGGCTTTTTCTGTGTGTAGCCACTTATCGAGTAAGATGGGGATCAGGTCATCTGGTGTGCCTTGAGCTCTTAGCATTTGAATGCCTAACTGGAAGGTCGCGTCGTCATGGGCCTTCAGTAAACGTTCCATATTGCCTATTTGGCTTCGCTCCCGACTGTGGGTCAGAAAACGCTTTTCTTGACGATCCAGCCATTGAGTCAGCAGGCGTTCTTCCAAAACAATAAGAGGGCTAGTCGGGCAAGGTAAATCCCCAGTGAAGGAGCTTCCTAATAATACGCCATTGGCCTCTTCCAGCTGAGAGGTGAGTGTTACCCCTGCTTTGTCGAGGCGCTCTCGGAGTTTTTCTGAATCACCGGCTGGTTGACCATAGAAGTACCAGGTCCGGCTCCGCAGCTGACCATAGCGCGCGGGATATTTTCGCAGCAACTCATAATAGGCACCAATCTGTATGGTGGGGTGCCAGGCATCATTTAGGCAAGACCACAATTGCTCTACGGGTACCGGGCCAGCAGCAAATCCTTGCCAAAGCTTAAAGAAGACCTCTTTTTGGGCGGGTACTACCGAGGCGGGTACTTCGGCTAAAAAGCCACTAATCTGGTCTTGTAGTTTGCGGCTAATCCCTCCATAAAGGTGTCTTAGTTGCGGTAGCTTATGTAATAAAGCGTTCAGCCCGGGCCAACTTGTCGGTGTGTAGCGCACGTCGAGGTAACTCAAGTTTGGAAGTGCATCAAGTGCGTTAACCTTTAGCTCTATGGGGTTATGGGCAATCTCTAAGCGTTGTAATTGTGGAAGGTTGCGTCCGCGTAGGTTGAGTTTGCTCAGGCGATTGTGATTTACAACCAGCGCATACAGGCTTGCGGGAAGCATAGGGAGTTCCTGAATTCGATTGCGAGCGAGGTTTAAATATTGCAGCTGTGGGAAGTCGGCTTCTTCAAAAGAAAGAAGGCCAAGTTTGTTGCTGGAAAGATTCAAGTGGAGAAGCTCTGGGCAAAAAAGCTGTACTGGCGCTACGCCTTTTAACCGATTCTCGCTTACATCTAAACTCTCCAAGCTAGTGGAGGCTAAAGAAAGCTGACGCAATCGATTATTCCTGAGATCTAGGTGCTTGAGTTTCGGAAGTAAACCCAGAAGATTCTCTTCAATGCCCGTAATTTGGTTGAAGCTCAACTGCAAGCGCCGTAGTTCAGTGAGAGCACTAAGCCCCGCTGGTAACTTCTTGATTTGATTGTAGCTGAGATCCAAGCTTTCCAGGTGCGAAAGCTTTTTCCAGATTTTTGCGGGTACTCTAGTGAGTTCCTGGCCAGAGAGAACTAAACTAGTAACGTGTTGTGGGTTTTCCAGTGCTTCTTCCAGGGAATGTGCCTGCATAAAGTCTTATACTTAATAGTACCATAAAGATAACTATTTTTGCAGCGTTAAACGTTGGACATACTTATGCAAATACGCGAAGTCACCACCCCCCAAGACTGGAAAATCTTTCATCAGGTACCACATTACGTCTATCAGCGGGATCCGCATTGGATTGCTCAGTTAGAAGGTGATGTTGAAACGATATTCAATCCTGAGAAGAATAATAATTTCGCCGAAGGCAAAGCTCGCCTTTGGGTATTGCTGAACGAGCAAGGAAAAGGCATTGGCCGAATTGCTGCTTTTGTCGATGGTAAGCGCAATCGCCAGCGAGAAAAGAAAGAAGGCGGTATTGGCTTCTTTGAATGCGTCAACAATGACGCTGCAGCCAACCTTCTCTTCGATACTGCCGAAGGTTTCTTGGCGGAGGAAGGCATGAACTACTTTCATGCACCGATCAATTTTGGAGAACGCGATAAATTCTGGGGGCTACTCACGAAAGGCTGGTATCCACCACTTTACCATGAGAATTATAACCCTACCTATTATCAGCGTTTTCTGGATCAAAGAGGATATCAATTCCAGGAGCAAGTTTTTACCTTCGGTGGACGAGTAGATAACATCTCCTACGATCGGTTAACACAGATTGCTGGTCGAATTCGTGAACGATACAATGTGCAGTCTCGGAGTATTGATATTAAAAACCTTCGATCAGAAGGGGATCATATTGCCACGGTCTACAATGCAGCGTTTGCTAGCATGCCTCACTTCAAGCCATTAGATGGAGGGCAGGTATACGGATTATTGAGTCAGATGAAGCCGGTTATGGATCCCTACCTGACGTGTATCGCCTTTGCGGGGGATGAACCTGTTGGTTTCTGCGCGTTGATGCCAGATATTAACGAGTCGCTCCGATTTGCGAAAGGGAAATTGAAATGGTGGAAGTTGCCTCGCTTCTTCTACAATATGAAGTTCGGGCCACAGAAAATTGTGAAAGGGGTTGCCTTTGGTATCCATCCTGATTACCAACGCCGAGGAGTTTTCTCGGAGATGGTTGATTTTCTTGCCAATGTAGGAGATCGCTCCAATCCGCGTACTTACGGTAATCTAGGCTTGGCCACTATTCGTGGTGGAAATTTTGCCATGCTTAAAGCTGCATCAGCAGCCTTGAATGTCTATATAGAACGTGAGCACGTTTCATTTGTGAAGCTCCATACTGATGAGGCTGCCTATGAACCATATGAAACCTCAGAGACCGGAGATGTCCAGTTGGGTAATGCCCCGGATGAATCGATTTATCCTACCCACTAAGCGTCAAGTCTAATGCGTGTATTGGTTGTCAGCAACTACGATGATAATTATAATGCTGTGCGCCCGGAAGGGGAGCTGTTTATCGGTTTACACCGTGCCGGCGCAGACGTACAGGTTATGACTTATGGTAATACGCCATTTGCTCAGCAGTTTCGTGATGCAGGCATGCGTGTTATTGATTACCATCCGGATGATAAATTCAGTTCAGAAGCGGTTGCAAAGATCCGACAAGAGATTCTAGAGCAGGATCGTCAGATCGTACATCTTTTTAATAACAAAGCCATTATCAATGGCATTCGAGCTACTTGGGACTTACCAGTCAAAGTAGTAACCTATCGCGGATATACAGGTAATATTCATTGGTGGGACCCTACCAATTATCTTACTCACCTTAATCCTCGGGTAGATGCTATTACTTGCGTGTCGGATGCTGTAAAGGAAGTATTCGAACGCCAACTTTTCTTCCCCAAAGGAAAAGCGGTGACGGTAAGCAAAGGACATAACCCTGCTTGGTATGCCGATGTGGAAACTGGTGATCTTACACCTTTCGGTTTTCCCGAAGATGCGGTAATAGTGAGTGTGGTCGCTAATGCCCGCCGAATGAAGGGGATTCCTTATTTATTAGATGCTGTTTCGCTTTTACCTCCAGAAAATCCAGCCCGGTTCTTGTTGATCGGCCGAGGATTGAATGATGCTAAAACGCTGAAGACACTTGCGCAACGCGGTATCGCAGACCGTTTTGTCTTCGCAGGTTTTCGGAAGGATGTGCTTTCCTTGGTAAAGGCTTGCGATATGAGTTTACTACCCTCCGTTAAAGGAGAGGGGCTCTCTAAGGTGCTGTTAGAAAGCCTCTTTTTAGGCAATCCTACGATCATGACCAATATTGGAGGTAATCGTGGTTTGGCAATAGACGGAGAAACAGGTTTAGTTATTCCCCCACGCAACCCTCAGGCGATGGCAGCAGCCATTCAATTGTTGACGGATGACGCAGCATTGCGACAAAGAATGGGGAAAGCCGGTAAAGAGTACATTCAGGCTAACTATTCTGTAGAACGAAGTGTGTCGGAATTGATGGAGGTTTATCGCAATTTGCTGGAAGCCTAACCTTTTTGGCGCATCCGTTTAGGACCGAACCAAAGCCAGAAACCAGTAACCGTAAATGTAAAGAGCGCAAGGCCTGAGACTGTGGTGTAAAGCAGTTTGAAAAATTTCCAACCCAGACGACGGTCAATAATGGACCCATCGTGAATTTGTTCCAAAAGATCAGAACGCCGTTTGCCAAAGCTTAGTAGCTGGCCGGTAGTCAAATCCAGTTGCAGTTCCTGGTAATGCTCCTCGAAGGTAAACTTGACGATGCCTTTTCCAGGACGTACATCCATTCGGTCAATGCTGGGATCAAGGCTGCTATCTAGCGAATCTAAGTAAAAGAGGGCTTGGTTTTGCAAGTCTGAAAGGGGAAGCCAATCGGTAGCTACCGATGAACTTCCCTTTTGAGTACTGGGTAGCAGGTAGCCCTTACTGTCTTTTTTCCAACCCAGTAAGAGGCCTGTAATACTGATGAACAAGAATAGGACAAACAGTGTGGCCCCCGTCCAACGGTGGATTTTGCGCACCAGGCGCAAGACTTTAGCCTGTTGTTGTCTTTTTGTGAGTTGCTCCATGCAAATTATACCGCCACGTTGAATTCGCGCAAGGCGCTGTTTAGGCTGGTTTTCTTGTCGGTGCTCTCCTTACGTTGACCAATAATCAAAGCACAAGAAACTTGATAATCGCCAGCAGGGAAAGACTTGGTATAAGAACCAGGGATCACAACTGAACGAGCAGGTACGCGGCCTCTGTAGGTCACAGGTTCTGGTCCGGAGACATCAATGATGCGGGTGCTTTGTGTGAGTACAACATTGGCACCTAGCACCACTTCTTTTTCAATATGGACACCCTCAACAACGATACTTCTTGAGCCAATGAAAGCATTGTCCTCAATGATTGTTGGCGTGGCTTGAGGGGGCTCTAACACACCACCAATCCCGACACCACCACTCAGGTGAACGTTCTGACCAATTTGTGCACAGCTGCCTACGGTAGCCCAGGTGTCTACCATAGTACCACTCCCGACATATGCACCAATATTCACATAGCTCGGCATCATGATTGTACCTGGCTCCAGGAACGAACCATAACGAGCGAGGGCATGAGGAACTACACGTACACCCTTTTCCGCAAAGTTCTTTTTCAACGGAATCTTATCGTGGAATTCAAACGGCCCTACTTCAATGGTTTCCATTTGAGCAATCGGGAAGTAGAGGATCACAGCCTTCTTCACCCAATCATTCACTTGCCATTTACCATCGGTTTCCGGATTGTTGGGCGTAGCAACAGGTTCTGCAACCCGAAGCAGGCCTTGATCCAGCTGATCGATGATGCCACGAACGGCATTTTGTACTTCTGTATCCTTGAGCATACTACGGTCGTCCCAAGCTGCTTCAATCAATGAACGAAAGGCTGTCATGTCGTTTAGTTTTTAAACTCGCGCGAAGATAAACAGCATAAACGACTACACCCAAATTTGGTTGGGCGGCAGTATCAGGATGACCGAAAAATGATGTAAGTACTGTAGTTATTGCCTAATAAACGTTGCCCGATAGTGACTACCATTTTGTTCTGACTGGGCCAGTACGATGTAGCTGCCTGCTGGCAGGCTACTTGTGTCGATCGGCTTACTGCCATCATACGGTTGTTGTACTAGTAATTTGCCTTATGTATCTAAGATTTGGACATCATAGGTGCCAACGGGTAGATCAAAATAAATGAACGCATTGCCGGGGTTGGGAAAGACGCGCATATTTTGTGTTTCCACTAAATCGCTAGTACCAACAACTTCTTCTGCACTAACGAGATTAGCTAAAAATCGAAGGTAGGCAGCCTGGTAGTAGATAGCTGGCTCCGATATTTCCCAGGAGGAATTGGGCCAACCGTCATTAAAGTCCAGGTAGCTCTTCTGAGCGGGCTGGTTAGCGGGAGGAGAAATTGAGCCGACAGAAAAGGCTGGGTTAGGTCCACCTGTAACATAGCCCGGTGCAGGTCCTTTGCTGGATGTTAAAGCGTTGTCATAGTCGGTTCCATCTGAAAACCAGATATGGTAAAGTTCATTGACACAACGGTCGCCACCATAATCGTACATATTCGAAAGCATAACCATGCCGAGTGGATTCAGTCCATGAAAGTAATGGATGTGCTCTGAGGCTTTGCGTTCTAAGGTGCTGAGGTCATCTCCTAGCGTATTGTTGCTCATTTGGAAGTTTATCGTTCCGTAATTGGCCTTAGCTCGGTTGCTTCCCCAGTTGTAGGTCCATGGTGGTACAAAGCTGCGGTATAGATCGTTCTCCGCCCAACCAAAAAATCCATTCCAGTTATTGTTGACGGCATTTGTCACTGACGTTCTAATAGTTTGTTGCACAGAAGGCGAACCTGATGCTAAGTTGAGATAGCTGATGAGTGCGTCTTGGACAAATAGTAGATCGCCGCCCCAATAGTTATTAGCCATCGGAGTGGTATTGGCGTATTGTGCCAAAAAGAAATTGTGGTAGCTTTCATCTGTAGTGAGGCCACGGAGATAAAAAGCAGCTACTACCAACGATTCCAATTGCTGATTTTCGTTTCTGTCGGCATCGCCAGCTACAATACTTCCATCGTCACAATTGGTCTCAAGCGTGTTATTGTTAAAGCGTTCCAAAGCATAACTATAGGTGTTGACGGCTTGTATTGATAAGGTATTGGCGTAGTCTTCCAGCTCATTAAATATTTGGAATACTTGAGCAGCATGAGCAAGCACGCTAGCACTAGCAGCAGAGGCAGAGGTGCAGGTAGGGCCGTAAAAACGCTGGTCGGTGTTGGCACTTGGCGGAGAAACGGCGTTCTCACTGTGGTTTTGACTCCCCATTTTGATGTGGACACTACCATCGCTATTAATCATTTTTAGGAGCCAATCGAGCTCCCATTTCACCTCATCCAGGATATCAGGAATTCCATTTCCACTTTCGGGAATATTCCAGTTGTCACCAAAGGCATCCGGGTTTTCCTCATAGGCGGAAAGAAGATTATGGATTGTCGATTCTGTAAAGGTTACATACTTATTGTAATCGCCAGCGTCGAACCAGCCGCCGGTGAGATTCTTTTCCAACGAAGCATTTGACGGATCATAGATGTACCGGCAATTGGCATCTTGAAGCGGGTTCATGAAGTTCATGCCGTCGGTCCAGTTCGATCCGGCATAGGGAGATTCCTTTGCGGCATTACAGCGGTTATAGTAGAACATACGCCCCGCTGTTCGAAATACATCGTGATAAGGGTTCTCTTTGATTTCGAATACAGCCGAACGCTCGTTATTGACGGGGTCAAACACGTAATAACTGCCGACGGTAGAGACACTCGAAAAATCAAACCACCAACCTTGGTCGCCCGACAAATCATCTGTTTGCCCATTGTCGAAAACCTGTGGACTAGCAGTATAGACTATGGCTTCCGTGTCTGCGTCGCGTAATTCCAAGCTTGCTGCCGGACTGTAGCTTTCACCAGCATTGAATCCCACTTGTGGATTGCTAAGTACGGCGACTTTCTCAGCATTTGGCCAGTAGCCAAATTGGTCGACATGGATAAAAGTGCTTGGTTGGGCCAGGAGAGTGCACGTGTATAGCAGGAGGCTGTACACCAGATGATGTTTTGACATAGTGTGATTGTTTACTAATTTGATTCCTTGTAACAGGTATTGCTCTAGAGAGCTTTGCTAAAATACAGATAATATGACCACCGCGCTGAATCTCCGACAATCATTGTCGGCTACTATCGTTACTCGATTCTTCTACAGCTACGTTGTCTTGTATTGCCTTTCCAATCAGTTCATTACCAGCTCGGTCTTCAATAAGTTTTGGGCGAGGATTGCTCCTGCATTTGCCCAGTTGTTTTTGGGTGCTGATTCCGATGTCGGCCCAGTGGTTAGTGGCAGCGGTGATAGCTTTTTTGACTACACTAGTGTCTTGATGTACGGTATGGTAGCTATTGGCTTAGCAGGAATATGGACATTCTTCGCGAGGCGCTATCAGGGACTTGATGGCAAACTCCAAACTTGGATTTGGATACTATTGCGCTACTACATCTTTTGGCAAATGATGCTTTACGGTTTTGCGAAAGTGATGTACATGCAATTCCAACCGCCCTCCGTAATGCGACTCCTTAAACCACTAGGAGAATCTTCGCCAATGGGGCTCTTGTGGACCTTTATGGGGTATTCTGAGGGCTACACGGTCTTTGCAGGAATTGGTGAAGTTGTTGGTGGCCTCTTACTGCTGTTTCGCCGAACGGTGAGCGTTGGTGCATTGGTTGTTTTCGGAGTGATGGTAAATGTGATGATGATGAACTTCTGCTATGATGTACCAGTGAAGCTCTTGTCTACCCATTTAGTAATTTTTAGTCTATTCTTATTGTACCTGGATCGAGAGCGTATTTGGGCTTTTGTGAATAACCGGGTGGTTGTTCCTGTTGTGTATCCTCCCGTTTTCAAGAAACCGCGTCTGGAACGACTCAAGAAATGGACGAAGTGGTTCATCATCATATTGGCTATCGGAGGAATGCTCATGCGCTCGGTAATTAGAAAAGATGTCTTCAAGATGCAACAGCAAACGGATTTTCCGGGCTATTACCAGGTTAAAACCTTTGAACGCAATGGGGAGGAAATTCTGCCATTAATTACCGACAGTACACGGTGGAATTATTTGGCGATTGAACACCAAAGCTTTGCTCAGATTTTGATGACGAACGGTAATGGGGCCTACTATTCCATGGAAATGGATAGTACTAAACAGGAAATGCAGTTGCGACGCAATAATCGTACGTGGGAGAATTATTCCCTGCGGTTTCAAAAGGGAGAAAAGGAGTTGATTTTAGATGGAACGTCGGGTGATGGAGATAGCCTTCACATTGTTTTGGAGCATCGCATACGCGAGGATATACCGCTAATATCTCAAGGGTTTAGGTGGGTACAGGAAAGGCCTGATAATCGGTAGGGGCGCTAGAGGTTATAGCTCCAGCTGTTTAACTAGCCATTCGTGCTCCAATATCTCTGCGGGTTTGGGCAATTCGCTAAGCAGTTCCTTCCGGCGTTCTGGCTCGAAGTCGGGTATTTTGGCTAAGCGACGGGTAAAGTCTATGAAGTTCTTGACCCGCTTTTTAAGCCCGCTCTTTGCGAGTTGTTGGCGATAGATGTACAGTCGATAATTCTCTAAAAAATTCAAAAGAAGTTCCAGTTGGTCGTTTTCCCAATAAATCTTTGCGGTCAGGTTTTTAGCGGCAATGGCAAGTAATGGATCACGTAAGTCTAGTTGGAGCAATAGGAGTAGTGCGTCGTCTACTTTTCGCTCATAGTAGAGGCAATGAGCCAAGTTGTAATTGTACGTGTTTTCGTTATCCTCAGACGGTAAGTACGAGCGGTATCTATCCAAGAATTGACGAGTCCATTTTAACTTCCCGGTGCGCAAGCCAACAGTAATTAGGTTGCTGTAACGCCAGGGTAGTAGTAGCCCCTCTTCCAGTATCAATCCTTGATCAATAAGCTTCGTATTGATATCCAAGTAGTATTGGTAGAACTTCGCATTACCGTGTTTGGTAATCTGGCTCGTACAGTGGTTGAGTAGGTAAGTGTAGAGGTGCTTGAGAATTCCTTCTGGAATTTCCGCATGATGGTGCTCTAGTAGCGTCCGCAACTGAATAAAGTGTTCTTCTTCCTGTGGTTTTTCAATGAGAAGCAGGGTTACCCGATAGAGATCAATCAATGGACTGCCCAAATAGGGTGGCTGCGAAGCCCATTGCTTGATGGCATCTGCATGTCGTATGTCATAAGGGATGTCCAGAACACTGCCAGCGCTGGTCATTTCTAGAATGTAGTCCAACTTACTAGAGAGATAAAATTCATCAAGTGCATCTGCCGCGGCTTGAAGACTAGGCTTGTGTTTGCGCTGATAGGTTTCTTGCGCGCGAGCTTCGAGTTGGTTAAGCTTATACTGTTTTATAAAGAAATCCGGCCCTCGTCGTTTAATGTTTGATAGTGCCTTTTGAGCTTGGCGTTTGGCGGACTGATAGTGCTTGTCCAGCTCTAAATTTTCATAAATGTCCATCAAACGGAGTTGCTGCTCAAGGGGGTCGCTGAGTAACTCTGAAACAGCGAGGCATTGGCCTAAACCTTGGAGTAATTGACTACTTCGATCAGTCAATTTTTTATCGCCCCAATTCAAGGCTTTTTGGATGCTTGCTCGAGCCACTTTAGCACTTTTATACTGTGGTGCAAAGCGGATGAGGTATTGATACAGTCGCTGAATTTCGTTATTTTGAGTAGTAACCAATGCTGGAAGCAAGCGATCAAATTGTCGCAATTGAGCTCGACTTAGTTGTCGCATCAACGCTATTAACTTGCTTTGTTGCATGGTGGTATTGATAGGCTTAACCCTACAAAAATGCAATATAAAATCCTATTATCCCTATTCCTGTTGCTCCCCGTATTGCTTGATGCTCAGTTGCTTTTTCCAGGAGACCTGAACAATGATGGGGAGGCAAATCACATCGATTTATTGCCGTTGGCCATTGCTTATGGACAAATTGGCCCTGAGCGTCCGGGAGCTACCTTTGATTGGGTTCCACAAGAAACCTTCTTTTGGGAGCTGAGCCTTCCCGTTACTGGAATTGATTTGTCCTTTGTGGATGCGGATGGGAATGGCATTCTGGATTCCTTAGACCTTGATGCAATACCAATCAACTATGATAGCACACAAACAGATGCGATTCCCGCACCTGAGCCTTACCTCCTTCCGGAAATCTTTGAAGTAGATGAACTCCCTACGCTCATATTGGATATTAACCAGGATGAAGTCGGTGCAGGAGATACCATCGAGGTGAACATTTCTTTGAATATTCCGGACCCCTCCGTTTTTCCGTTGTCTAATCCACCCACGGCCTTAGCCTGCCTTATCACATTCGATCCTACCTTCATCAATGAGGAGGCGATCTTCTACGAACCTGATCCTAGTGCTGACGATCTTATGTACGTTGCCGCAAGTGTAAGTAGTGTTGATTTTGGCCGATCACCCAACTCTGGCACTATTGAGTTTGCCTGTGGTGGCCGTGGCGAAGGTGCACTGCGAATGTCTCGTCCGATCGGTAAATTCAAAATTGTTATTGAGGATATGATCTTATTGGAGGGTGACCCTGATTTTATGATCACAGATCAGATCATGATCAACCTGAATGAGCAGCTTATTGATTTACAAACCCAAACCGACGGTTTATTGGTAAGCGTTGCTTCTGATCCTGAAAAACGGGTGGATATAGAGGGCTTTCCTAACCCTACCAGAGGTGTCATTGTTATCTGCCCCGCAGAATTTGCGGATCCGTCAACGATTTCCGTCTATAATGAAACTGGGCAACGCTTTAACCTCAATTTTGTGCAGGTCAATGAAATGTGTTGGCAAGTAGATTTAACAGTCTTACCGGAAGGCATATATTGGATGATACAAGAGGTTGGAGGGTACACTCAGCAAATTACAGTGGTCAAACAATAGCTGGAAGAACCAATCTTTTCACTGTATTCGACCCACAGTATATGGGATCCCATAACTTCCACCTAATCACCTAACCACCTAACCAACTCTAGTGCGTCTGATCAAAATCCTCAATGATTTTTAAAACGAGCATAATGTCAAAGTAGAATTCTCGAATAAGATCAAAGTGGATGTTGGAGGTAAAAATGCTAGGTTCGAGCAGGTCTCGGTCTTCTGTGATAGCGGTGAAAATGTGTCGATCAATGAAGGACATGTAGATGTCTTTTCCAGCCATCTGAACATAACGAACCAGCGCATCCTGCATAGGTTCTGATAAAATACCCTGTACGTGAGTGTCAGGGGTAGCGTAAACCAAGAAGAGATCTCGAAAAATGGGATTATTGATTTCAAAATCCTGATTGATTCCTCCCTTGAAGTTGTACTCTTTGATGGTGCGCGTTAGATACTGCTTTTTGTGGCGAGGCCACACCACAATTTCGCCGCGAGTGTCTTCTTCAGCAAAAATGGAGTGAAGGAATACTCCTTCAAATACATCTTGCAGTTTATTGGTCATCGGCGACATTTCCCTTACCACTAGTTCCGATAGTGCAAAAGGCATTTCGCCAACCATTCCCTTGATGAAATCCTCTCCTTGATAATAGCTTCCTGTAGTGTGGAAGATATTGCTTTGCTGGAAGAGGAGTTTAGGGATCTTTCCCCGGGCATCGTAAGAGAGATCCGTAAAGTTGAGTTGTTCGTTCATGAACTCCAAAATCAACCCTACGATCCGGGGTTTAAACTCTTGTCGGAAACGTTGGATGCGATAACCTAAGTAGAAAATGTAGAAGGTGATCGGTAGGATCAAGAAAAGAGAGAGTAAAACAACACCTAGATAGGCCGAAATAACGAGGATGAGGAAGATGATGAGCAGGGAGAAAAAGATAAGCCCCAGTAAGCGCTTACGCAAGCGTTCTGTTCGCTTAAGTTCCGGGTAGATATGGGTATTATAGTAGCGTCTAAACGCATCAAGATGCATCAACTCCATAGCCTGCCAAAATAAGGATTATTGCATTATTCTTGCTCCAAAACAACCTTTTGCTGTATTTGCTTCCTCTTTGGGTAGTAGACCAGGATTAATTTTAATACCGAAGACTGGCTAATTCCTTGAAAATCCGTAATTTTGCGCTTCTATGAAAAATAGCTTGTTAATCACTTTAGTGGGATTAGGCCTTTGCCTACTGAGTACCTCTTGTAAGAGCGAGTTTGAGCGTATCCGTACCAGCGGTGATCCAGAAACGATTCTGGAGAAGGCTCATGCGTACTATGAGGCGGAAGAGTATCTCAAAGCACAGACGCTTTATGAGTTGATAGTGAGCAGCTATCGGGGGCGCCCGGAGGCGGAAATGATTTCCTACAACTACGCCTACACCTACTACAACTTAGGACGCTACATATTGGCCGCCTATTACTTCGATAATTTTGCGAAGACCTATGGTGCTAGTCAGTACCAGGAAGAGGCTGAGTTTATGCATGCTTACAGCAATTATAAGCTGTCTCCAATTTATCGTTTGGATCAAACGTACACCCTTAAGGCAATTGAAGCACTGGAGGAGTTTGCTAATCAACACCCAACCAGTGAGCGCGTAAGTGAGTGTAATCAGTTGATCGACGAGATGCGCCAAAAACTGGAGTTGAAGGATTACGAAGCAGCTAACTTGTACTACGATCTTCAACAATATCAGTCAGCAATCCGTTCTTATGAAAACTTGTTAATCGAGTTTCCAGATACTAAAAGGGCAGAGGAAATCCGTTTCAGGGTAATAGAGTCGGCCTTTTTGCTTGCTGAGAACAGTTTTGTAGAAAGACAAGAAGAACGCTATTCCGATATGGTTAAACGTGCTGAAGCATTTTCTAGCCGTTACAGGGGTGGAGATTATATCATCGAAGTGCAAGAGATGCTCGGCGATGCCCAAAAAAGACTAAAACAATTGCAAGATGTCAGATATCAAAAATAAAGTGCAGGGTCTAGACCCTAATGTTCGTGCTCGCGACGTACATGAGATGTCTTCAGAAACTGAGAACATCTACGAAACACTAGCGATTATCTCCAAGCGTGCTCGTCAACTGTCTGTTGATCTTAAGCATGAGTTGAATAATAAGCTAGAGGAGTTCGCTGTATCTTCTGATACCATTGAGGAGATCACTGAGAACAAAGAGCAGATCGAAATCTCTAAGTTCTACGAGCGTCTTCCAAATCCGGTGATCATCGCTACAGAGGAGTATCTGAACGATGAGTTGTACCACCGTTATAATGAGAAAAAGCGCCTGGACGACTAATAGTGCAGGTATAAACCAGAAGGGGAAAAGCGGAAGGCTGGAAGTGTATAACTTCCACTTCCGCTTTTCTATTTCTATACCGAAGCCGAAGAGGTTTGGGAATCCAAACCTTCTTCGCTACGAGTATATACTCGCAAGAAGCAGTTTGGCTTCGCCCAAACTACTTCGTTAGCGGTATTGTATTCTTGTATCGACGCAGCTATGAAAAAAACCACCGGGCTCTATCTCGCCATTCTTGGAGCGTTCCTTCTGCTTCTCACTAATATCGGACAAGCTCCGCCACCACCAGGGACTATTGGCCCTTATCTAGATGGTGTGTTTCCCAATCAAGCCCCCGGAAGTGCCTGGGAGTTAGAGGAGGTGTTGCCAGAGATGTATTTCTTCGATCCGCTACGTATTATAGAAATGCCTGGTACCGATGATTTACTCATTCTGTGTAAAGTCGGTGAAATTTGGCGCGTCTCTATCAGTGATCAAAGTCGGGAACTGGTACTGGATCTCAAAGATGTTACTTACGCCCGGGGAGAACCTGGGGCTGTAGGGATGATACTCCACCCTTCTTTTGGTGATCCCGGTGCTCCAGATAAACAGAAACTATATTACTTCTATCGAACTAACCCTAACCCTACCGTAAGGAACCACCTGGGCTACAATCGCCTATCCGTCTTTAACTGGAATGAAGCGGAAGGTGTCTTTGATCGGGAGTCGGAGGAGATTCTAATTCAGCAGTTTGATCGCCAGGCCTATCACAATGGTGGCGGGATGTTCTTTGACCCTGAGGGTTTCCTGTATCTCTCACTGGGAGATGAAGGGAGTATCGAGTATGAAGATGCATCTACTCAGACCCTCTCGAATGGTTTGTTTTCAGGCATTATCAGGATTGATGTTGATAACGATCCTACCCGTAGTCACCCTATCCGGCGTCAGCCAAAGCCTAATGCCACTCCTCCCTCCAGTTGGCCAGAAACTTTTACGCAAGGGTATAGTATTCCCAACGACAACCCTTGGCAAACTGCCGATAGTAGCTCACTTGAAGAGTTCTATGCCATTGGTGTGCGTAGCCCGTACGGACTGTTTTTTGATGAGGAGAATGAGCAGATCTGGCAGATTGATGTAGGTAGCGATAAACGAGAAGAAATTAACGTAGTATCGAAAGGTGATAACCTACAGTGGCCTTATCGAGAAGGCACGCGCTCTTCCGATGTTTGGGATCGGCCAGAACAACTTATCGGGCAAGATCGCGGGCCCTTTTTTGAGTATGACCGGACGGTTGGTTTCTGTATGGTCGGCGGTGGAGTATATCGAGGTAATCGTTATCCGGAGCTCAATGGCAAGTTTCTCTTTGCGGATTGGAGCACGGGCAATTTTATGGCGCTCACAAACACGAATCCGAATGAGTCCACTACTATGGAGGTGCTTATTGCGACGCTCGTAGGGCAGCCCATTGATGATTTGCAAAGAGGCAGTATAACCGGCATCTACTACCTTTCGGATGGCCATGTTCTGCTTACTATAATGGGAGGAGATGGACATGGACTTGATCCCGGAAAGATCTTACGTTTAAAACGGAGAGAAGATATTCCTGAACCGCCTAGTCGGCTATCTGATTTGGGCGTGTTCACTGATTTGTCTACGCTACAAACGCGCGCAGGGGTTATTCCTTACCGTGTAAATGCCCCACTTTGGTCGGACCGAGCAGAAAAGCAGCGCTGGATGGCTATCCCAAACGATGGGAGGTATGATAGCGAAGCGGAGCAAATTGACTTTAGCCCAACCGGCTCTTGGGATTTTCCGGAAGGGACTGTTTTTATCAAGCATTTTGAATTGCCTACGACGAATGGTGGGCCTCTGGTCCGCTTGGAAACGCGATTCTTTATTCTTGGTGCAGAGGGGGTGGCCTATGGATTGACCTACAAATGGAACGAAGATGGAACAGAGGCTTATCTCTTAGGAGGAGGTACGGCTCGTGAGGTGACTCATTATGAAGACAATCAATTGGTTTTTGCCCAAAACTGGAGCTTCCCGAGTCGGAACCAGTGCCTGACGTGTCATAATAGCCAAGCCGGATTTGTTTTAGGGGTTAAGACGCACCAACTGAACGGAGATTTCAATTATACGAGCAGTGTCGGTGAACAAAATCAATTGGGCTACCTCAATCAAAGAGGCGTGTTTTCTACCAATATCGGAAAGCCTCAGCAGTATCATCGTTCTTATGATTTAGCGGATGAATCGATCTCACTAGAGACGCGAATTCGTTCCTATTGGGATAGTAATTGTGCCTCTTGTCATCGTCCTGGCGGAGTGAACAACCTGGAGCTAGATCTGCGCTTTGAGACGCCCGTTAAGATGAAGCATATCATCGAGGCGCCAACGCTCAGTATGAATTCCACGGTGGAAAATACTATTGTGCAACCGGGTGACTACGAAAGCTCAGAGCTGTGGGTACGAGATGCTAGTACCGGTAGTAACCAAATGCCACCTTTAGCCAGGAATATTGTTGATGAGTCATATGTGGATGCCCTGGCGGAATGGATCGGCCAGTTAGGGGTGGAAGATGGAGAAAAAGCGAAGAATCTGGTGTTCCCTAATCCAAGCTACGGACAACTAAACGTGCGAGTGAGTGATCAATGGGAGTCACCTTTTACAATGACTGTCGTCAATATAAAGGGACAAACCGTATTTCAGCAGCAAACAGACGAGCACGTCAATCAGTTGTTCTTATACGATCTTGTGCCGGGTACTTACTATCTTATCCTTTCGGATGGAAATCAGGAAGAGAGTAAGCAGCTCATTATTCATTAATTGCTGAAGAGCGCCAATTATATGCAAGCGATAGCAGGTAAGAAGATTATTTTGGGTGTAACCGGTAGTATTGCTGCCTATAAAGCAGTATACCTTACTCGCTTATTGGTAAAAGCCGGGGCAGAAGTACAGGTGTTGATGACGCCATCTGCTGCTCGGTTTGTGCAGCCACTCACCTTCGCTACGCTGAGTAAACGGCCTGTCTTTATGGATGTCACGGCAGAAGATGCCTGGAACAATCATGTTGAGATGGGGCTATGGGCGGATGCTATGCTGGTGGCGCCAGCAACAGCAAATACTTTAGCACGCTTGGCTAATGGTATTTGCGACAACATCATTGCGGCGGTATACCTGTCGGCTCGATGTCCTGTATTTGTAGCACCAGCGATGGATGTGGATATGTGGCATCATCCGAGTACTCAAGCTAACATCAAGCGCTTACAGAGCTATGGAAATCATCTGATCCCGGTAGAAAGCGGCGAATTGGCCAGTGGTCTAGAGGGAGAAGGTCGTCTGGCAGAACCAGAAAACATTGTGGCCTTCTTGTCGAAGTTCTTTGGTGTAAGCCAAGCTTTGGTGGGGCAGAAAGCACTTATTACCGCTGGACCTACCTATGAGGCAATCGACCCGGTACGCTTTATTGGCAATCGTTCTTCTGGGAAAATGGGCGTGGCTCTAGCTAAGGCGATCATTGAGCAAGGTGGTGAAGTGGTGCTTGTGATGGGCCCCTCTAAACTGCAGCCCCAAATGAATGGGTTAACGTTAATTCGGGTAGAGTCGGCCCAGGAGATGTATGACCATGCTGTGGCACAATTTCCATCCTGCCAGGTAGGCATCATGGCCGCTGCGGTAGCGGATTATCGACCGCTTGATCCAGCGCAGGAAAAAATAAAGAAGAAAGGAGATCGAATGACCATTGAGTTGGTCAAGAATCCAGATATCGCGGCTACCTTAGGCAGTCAAAAGAAGAGCGATCAAACCCTGATTGGTTTCGCTCTGGAAACAGAAAACGGCGAAGCTAATGCCCGGGGGAAGTTGACGCGGAAAAACCTCGACTATATTGTACTGAATTCACTGCGTGATCCAGGGGCTGGTTTTGGTACAGATACCAACAAGGTCAGTATCTTTGGGGCAGACAATAAAGTTGTTCATTTTGAGTTAAAAAGCAAGGAAGAAGTAGCGAAGGACATTATTGCTACGACCTTGACGAAGAATAAATAAGACATGAGAAAAGGAATACTACTCGTTGTGCTGTGCGGCTTTTTGAGCACGGTTTTTGGACAGGAGTTGAATGTAACAGTAAAGGTGAATACGCAGCAACTGCAATTAGTAGACCCGGCAGTATTCACTACCTTGGAACAGGGCATAACGGAATTTTTGACACAGAAGTGGACCAACGATGTCTTCGATCCCGAAGAGCGCATTGATTGTAACTTCATTTTCACCCTACAAAAAGAAGTGTCAGCGACTAGCTTCGAGATGACACTAGCGGTGCAATCTTCACGCCCGATTTTTGGGACTGATCAAAGCACTCCGATCCTAAATACGATTGATAACTACGTGGCTTTTGAGTACGAGCAATTCCAGCCGCTTCAGTTTAGTGAAAATCGATTCGAGAATAACCTAACCTCGGTACTAGCTTTTTATGTCAATCTAATTCTTGGGTTAGATTACGATACCTTCTCACCTACTGGTGGCGAAGTATATTTCCAAAAGGCACAGGAGATTATTAATAATGTTCCTTCAGGCCTGTATAGTACGTATCTAGGCTGGTCATCTACTGATGCAAGTAATAGCCGTGGTAGTCAGAACCGCTTCTGGATTATGGAGAACTTGCTTTCACCTCGTATGAAACCGATGCGTCTAGGCATGTACCAGTACCACCGTCAAGGTTTAGACATGATGGCAACAGACGTTGAAAGTGCACGAGCATCTATTGCTGAGGTGGTAAATACGCTTGGTCAGGTAGATCAGTCCTATCCTAATGCCATTCTTACCCAGTTGTTCTTGAACGCGAAGCGCCTTGAAGTCCTGGAACTCTTTAAGCGAGGCACAACAGCAGAACGTAATAATGTTCGGCAGGTGATGACTCGGGTAGACCCAGCTAATGGCGCCCAGTATCGCAGTCTATAAACCTGTAGTATATGAGTAGGCTGCCAAGAACCTTCTGCGTGCTATTCATGCTGATGATTTGTTCGCTGTTCGGAGAAATAACTTATGCGCAGCCGCTGCAAGATGTCGAAGCCTCTTTACGCTGGGGAGACCGTCAAAAGGCACCTTCCAGTAGCGAACTAGCGAAGGTGATAAAGGCTGGCACCTGGGGTGCGTACCTTATGCGCTATAAGCCAGGTCGTGGGTTTTCCAAAGAAAAATATTGGATTGAGCACTACAATGCTCAAATGAATATGATGGCTCGTTTTGAGTTTCAGCTACCCGGTGAGGGAGGTGGAGACTTGGAAGATATCATTAGCCTAAACGGGCAGCTCTATTTGATATACAGCCGCTCTAACCCGGTTGACCAATCCACGCAGGTGATACTGCGTCCGTTTAGCCCGCGGGGGCAAGTGACCGGGCAAGAACGCCTACTAGCAGATTTACCAGAAGGCGAAAAATACCGCCGTCGACAGTTTGATTTAGAGTTTAGCCGAGACAGCTCTTTCCTGCTACTATATAATCAGGTTCCTCCAGAAGACGATGGCCAAGAGCGCTTCACGCTGCGCGTATTCGATGAGGATATGAACCTCTATTGGTCTCGTGATGTCAAATTACCTCACGCTGATCGGGGTTTTAGTATCCGATCTTATCAAATAGATCAGGAAGGGAATGTCTACTTACTTGGCCGCGAAGCTGGTGCTAGCCAGGATGATAATCGACGGCCTGTATTTTATGTCTATGCCTACACCCGGGATGGACGCCAGGAGACGGTCTATCAACTAGATATTGCAGAAGTACAGCTCAATAAACTCTTACTAAGGATTGCGGGCAATGGCGATCTCGTTTGTGCAGGCTTGTATGGCGTGCCAGGTCAAGAATCGAATATTGGGGTTTGTCATATTCGGATCAACCCTTTGACCAAGGAAGCTTACAAAGTAGACTTCATGCCCTTTACTGCTGAGTTCTTGACAGAGTCGGAGGGAGGTGATCGAGGGCGCCGCATTGCTACCACAAAATACTTCCAGTTGCGAGACCTCACCCTGCGTTCAGATGGAGGGTGTGTGTTGGTTGCAGAGGAGTACTTTCGTACCCAGTCAGGTGGCCGCCAAGCAGGCCCGGGGATGCCTCCGATGAATACGCTGTTCTACTACAATGATATCATGGTGGCAAATGTCGCTCCCGATGGCACCTATACCTGGCTACGCCGAATCCCAAAAGAACAGGTAACGGCTAATGATAATGGTCGACACTCCTCCTTTGCTCAGGCGACTGTTCAGGATCGCTTCCTTTTTATCTATAATGACCATCCCGATAGCTATCGGCCGAATGGCGAGCGCCGCCGAAATTTTGAAGATCAGAATACCGTCATCTCTATCAGCGAAATAACCCGTTCTGGGGAACTCTCTACCGTTCCATTGTTTTTTAACATTGATGCAGGTATTAGAGCAAGACCCAGGCGCTGTATCCAGATTAGTGCGCGACAGATGCTTATCTATGGAGAAGAGGAGCGGGTATATCGCTTGGGGCTTCTAACTTTTTAACTTGGGCAGTATGTTTAATGCAGTGCATGTAATTGCTGAATTAGAGCGAAACCGAACGGTATTTCAAGGACTTTTGCAGGACTTAGAACCAGAGCTTTATAACTGGAAGCCTGATGATAAGAGTTGGAGTATTTTGCAAATCGTATGCCACCTCTACGATATCGAGCGTGAAGATTTCCGAGAGCGCGTTCAATCAGTTCTAGAAGATCCGCAGAAGCCATTTCGATCAATTGAACCCCAAGACTGGATTGAGGGGCGCAAGTACGCTGAGCAAGACTACAATGCTGCAGTAAAGAGTTTTCTAGACGAGCGAGATCAATCGATAGTATGGCTACACAGTCTTGATAATCCGGGATGGGATAATACTTATCAGCATCAAATTCGTGGAGCAATGAGCGCTGCTCTTTTTATTAGCAATTGGCTTGGCCATGATCAGCTTCACATTCGGCAAATTAATCGACTCAAGCGCCAATATCTAGCGGCGCAGACAGGCCTTGATCTCACCTACGCAGGCAATTGGTAATTAGCGAAAATTCGCTACTTTTGGTCTTGCACTGAATTTTATTGAGATATGGAGACCTATGCTGCAGTATTAGCAATAGCTATTCCGGGCTTTGTTGGCTTGATTGTTATCGAATCGATTGTCGCACGAATAATGGATGTGCAAGTGAATCGTGCGGCAGATACTATTTCCAGTTTAAGTTCGGGAATTACAAATACCCTCAAGACCCTTATGGGCTTAGCGGTAGTCATACTCAGTTACCAATGGATGGTAGAAAACTGGGCTTTGTTTAGCTTGCCAGATAGCTGGTGGGTTTATGCGTTAGCTTTTATTGGATTGGACTTTAAGGGGTATTGGTCTCATCGTTGGAACCATAAGGTCAACCTCTTTTGGAACCGGCACATTATTCATCACAGTAGCGAAGAGTTTAATCTTTCTTGTGCCCTTCGGCAGAACATCTCTGCTATCGTGGGCATTTACTTCTTCCTTTATATTCCGATGGCCATTATTGGTGTGCCAGCAAAGGTTGTAGCTTTCATAGCTCCCATTCATTTCTTTAGTCAGTTCTGGTATCACACGCGTTTGATTGGCCGGATGGGATTCTTGGAATATATCATTGTAACGCCTTCGCATCACCGGGTGCATCACGCTATAAATGATGAATACCTGGATAAGAACTTCTCTGAGATCTTTATCATTTGGGATAAACTGTTTGGAACCTTTCAAAAAGAGCTAGATACAGTACCACCTGTTTACGGTACCAAGCGCCCGGCAGGAACTTGGAACCCAATCCTGATTAATTTCATGCACCTCTGGAGTATAGTACAGGATGCGTGGCGTACCCGTTCTTGGTGGGATAAGCTCCGAGTTTGGTTTATGCCTACCGGTTGGCGCCCAGCCGATGTGGTTGAGCGTTATCCAATCCCCTACTACAAGCATGCCAGTGAGCAGCGCAAATATGATAGTCGTCCTTCCATGGCGCTGCAATGGTGGTCTGTGGCTCAGTTGTTGATTCATCTCGCCTTTATGTACCACATGATGTTCGAGATTGCAGATCTGAGCTTTGGGCAGATTTTATGGTATGGAGCTTTCTTAATGGTTTCGATTTTTGCCTACACCACTCTGCTCGACCGGCACCAGCTTTCACTGTGGATGGAAGCGTTTAAGTTCGTAGTCGGGCTAGGCTTAGTCTATCTTATGAATGGTTGGTTCGGCCTAGGGGCTGTCGGGACCTGGATTGTAGTCGGTTACCTGGTTTTGGCTTTGGCGGTATGTTTCGCATTCGTGCGAAGCGAAGTTGGTGCCAAGGTTCCCATGGCGATGAACTAATCGTGCTATTCCGATCCTGGGTTATCGCAGGAAGTTATTAATAGCTAGGACTCCCTCAACCGTGAAGTTAGGCTGTACTTCACTTTCATTGGAACGGCCATGACTGATCCAGCAAGTGGTATGTCCAAAGTCGTTGCCGCCTCTGATATCCGACTGTAAGTTGTCGCCAATTACCAGTATTTCTTCCTTGGCGGGGTTGGTAGGTAGACTGCGATAGGCAAAATCAAAAAAGGCGTGGTCGGGTTTGGCAACACCAATTTCGTCAGAGACGACGATAGTAGAAAAATGATGGGTCATGCGCAAGAGCTCTAGACGAGGGCGTTGAACCTCTTTCAGGCCGTTGGTGATGAGCCCTAATTGATAGCTTTGTCCAAGCTTATCTAATAGTTCATGGACACCCTCATAGGCATGACTTAGCGCTACTAGGTTTTCCAAATAGCGCTTGCTGAACGCTGCTGGTGAGGCCGGTTCTTCTTCAATCGCTTCAAATAGCCGAGCAAAACGTTCAATCCGGAGGTGCTCCGCAGTCATTTCTCCACGTTCAAAGGCTGTCCATACCTGATGGTTAATATCCTTGTATAGTGAATAGATGGAGTCAGAGCAGCGTGAGCCAAAGTCTAGAAAGCTTTGCCAGAGTGCATTCTTACTGGTATTCGTAAAATCGACTAAGGTATTATCAAAGTCGAAGAGTAGCCATTGGAACTGCATTATTGTGGATTGTTAGTTTTAGAGTACAACCGGAATAATGCCCGGGAAGTTCTCCTCTACCCATTTTATTGGAGCTGGGTTTTTATCGCCGGTCTGTGTATCACATTTAAAGAAGAGGTAGTACAGCTGATGTTCGCCTTCCAGCCGATCCAATAGACGCTCCATACGTGCAGCAGCGCGTTCTGGATGCTTGTAGACTACGGTGTCCCGCCAGATGTAATAGATTTCGTCGTGATTCTGAACGATGTTGAGTAGAATACGATCATCAATGTAGCGCTCGAGGAAGCGTCGTGCTAAGACAGCGTGATGCTGATTCCAGTTGCGAGGGCGGCGTTTATCTTCTTGGAATTTGAAGGTATCATGTGTGAGCGCGATCAGTCGGAGCTTAGCTCGAGTATCGGGATCAACATCGAGTTTGTCAATGTTTGCCAGGACCTCTTGTACGTGCTTATATACTTCTCCTTCCGGATGACCATAACGAGGAACACCCCAAAACATCCCCTCGATGACAAGCGGGTCCTGCATGAGTTTGTGCTCAAGTTCGTTTTCCAGGCGCAGGGTTGCTGCTAAATCTATCTTGTCTGCCGACATACCTTTACCCATGCGGTATTGCTCGCGTCATTGATTAGCCAAAATTACAACTATTAGCCATCTAACGATCACTTTAAGGCAGAAGTTGCTCCTCTAATTTAACCACGCTTACATTACTATAAATTGTCATTTGCTATATATGCTATTCAAATGTGTTGTGATTGGTGTTTTGTTTGGAATAAAATTTTAATTATTTGAGATTAATGCATAATTTAATTCCGATTTAGTCTTTTGCGCCCTGCCAAAAGATGCCCTTCTTTTTATATCGTTTAAAACCATTTATCTATGGGGTATGACACTAAGAATATTCGTAACGTAGTCTTACTAGGCCACCCCGGATCGGGAAAGACCACCCTAGCCGAATGCATGTTGTTCGAGGCGGGTGAGATCTCTCGCCGGGGCTCATCTACAGAAGGCAACACCGTTTCCGATTACACGAACATTGAGAAAGAACGCGGCAATTCCATATTCGCATCGCTAATGCATGCCAGTTGGAAAGACAGCAAGATCAATATTGTCGATACGCCAGGTTATGACGATTTTGTAGGAGAAGTTATTTGTTCCTTAAAAGTAGCAGATACTGGAATCATGCTGCTCAACGCTCGTAGCGGTGTAGAAGTGGGGACCGAACTCATCTGGGAATACATAGAACGCTTCTCTACTCCTGCTCTTTTTGTGGTAAATCAATTAGACCACGAAAAAGCTGATTTTGAATCAACACTTGAACAAGCTCGCGAACGCTTTGGCAACAAGGTACTTCCCGTCCAATACCCACTCAATGCTGGAGATGGGTTTAATACGATAGTAGATGCCTTGCGGATGACGCTCTACGTTTTCTCAGAAGATGGTGGCAAGCCCGAGAAAAAGCAAATTCCACCAGAGGAAATGGACCGCGCTATGGAGATGCACAACGCACTCGTAGAAGCGGCGGCTGAGAACGACGAAGGCTTGATGGAGAAATTCTTTGATGCAGGAACGCTTTCAGAAGAGGAGTTGACCGAAGGATTACGTATTGCCATCGCCAATCAAGAAATATTTCCGGTATTCTGTTGTGCTGCTGAAAGCAACATGGGGAGTGGCCGGATCATGGGTTTTGTAAACGACGTTTGTCCTAGCCCTGCAGATCGCCCACCAGCATCATTAGCCGATGGTTCAGAATTGGTTTGCAGCGTGGATGGCGATACCACTATCTTTATTTACAAGACGATCTCAGAACCTAGAGTTGGCAACGTATCTTATTTCAAGGTATACAGCGGGGTGCTCCAGGGAGGAGACGAATTAGAAAATGCCTCAAATAGCCAGACCGAGCGTTTCAGTCAATTATTCCTGGCCAATGGAAAAGATCGAAGTTCTATCGATGAAGTACGTGCTGGCGATTTAGGAGTGACACTAAAGCTAAAGGATTCACATACCAACCAAAGTCTGAATACCAAAGGTAACGGCCGACAAATTGAGCCGATGCATTTTCCTGAGTCGCGTATTCGCGTAGCTATTGAGCCACCGGGGAAAGCAGAGATGGAGAAGCTCATGAAGTCCTTGCATATCATAGAAGAGGAAGATCCCACCCTTCAAGTTGAGCAGTCGGCTACATTGAAGCAAACACTTCTTCACGGCCAAGGGCAGCTTCACCTGGATTTGATCAAGTATCGTATTCAAAAGGTGAATGGAATTGAGATGAATTTTATCCGTCCACGTATCGCCTATCGAGAGACGATTACAGGTGTGTCGAATACTTCTTATCGCCATAAAAAGCAGAGTGGTGGTTCTGGTCAATTTGCAGAAGTACATATGCGGGTTGAGCCTTACCATGAAGACATGCCAGATCCAGATGGACTAACGGTTCGTAAACGCGAGGTAGAGGACCTTCCTTGGGGGGGTAAACTCTCCTTCTACTGGTGCATCGTCGGTGGTAGTATTGATAGTAAATACGCTAACGCGATTAAGAAGGGAATCCTCCAACGCATGGAAGAAGGACCTTTAACAGGATCGCCTTGCCAGGATATTAGGGTGTCTGTCTACGATGGAAAGATGCACTCCGTGGATTCCAATGATACGGCATTTATGATAGCTGCGCGTATGGCCATACGCGATTCCTTTAAGGAGGCCAGTCCGCAGATTCTAGAGCCCATCTACGATGTACAAATACTGTGTGATGCTGAAGTTATGGGAGACATCATGGGTGACCTCCAGACACGTCGCGCGATGATTGCCGGTATGGATTCCGTAGGGCACTATCAGCGGATTTCGGCTAAGGTGCCTCAATCTGAAATGTTCCAGTACTCTTCAACCTTACGTTCTCTGAGCCAGGGTCGAGCTAAGTTTACGCGGAAATTCTCGGAGTTCAATGCAGTACCATACGATATTCAAGAGAAGCTAATGGCTGACTACCACGAAGAAGAGGTAGAAGCTTAAGAGTGATACAACGTTAAATTAAAAGAGGGCAAGAAGCGTGATGCTTCTGCCCTCTTTCTGTTTTTATGCTAATCGCTTTCCTAGAATTCAGCTAAACGCGGAGCTCGTGGGAAAGGAATAACGTCACGAATGTTGGTCATTCCGGTGATGAACTGAACCATACGGCCAAAGCCCAACCCGAAGCCTGCGTGTGGAGCGCCGCCAAAACGACGAAGGTCAAGGTACCACCACAGTTCTTCCTCAGGGATGTCCATCTCCTTCATTCTCTCGAGTAAAACGCTCTGGCGTTCTTCCCGCTGTGAACCACCGATTACCTCGCCAATGTATGGGAAGAGAACATCCATTGCAGCAACGGTCTTGTCATCATCGTTCATACGCATGTAGAACGCCTTGATATCCTTCGGATAGTCACGAACAATGACTGGCTTCTTGAAGTGCTTCTCTACAAGGAAGCGCTCATGTTCAGCTTGCAAGTCAGCACCCCAATGTGGCTCAAACTCGAATTTGCCCTTCTTGAAAGGCTTACTACGGCGCAGTAATTCAATCGCCTCGGTATAGGTGATGCGTTCGAACTCGTTGTCCACAACAAAGCGCAACATTTCAATTAAGCCCATTGGGCGGCGTTGTGCTTGTGGTAAGTTCTTTTCAGCATCTTGAATACGTTTATCTAGCAACTCCAAGTCTCCTGCGAAATGATCAAGCACGTAGGTGATGAGGTACTTTACAAAGTCCTCAGCCAGATCCATATCGTTATCAAGATCGAAGAAAGCGACCTCTGGTTCAATCATCCAGAACTCCGACAAGTGTCTGGTGGTGTTAGAGTTTTCGGCACGGAAAGTAGGACCAAAGGTGTATACTTTGCCCAATGCCAATGCTCCAATCTCTGCTTGCAGCTGGCCAGATACCGTCAAGTTGGTAGGCTTACCAAAGAAGTCTTGGTTGTAGTCCACCTGTTGATCTTCCGTCATGGGGGTATCAGCTGGATCAAGAGTGCTTACGCGGAACATTTCTCCCGCACCCTCCGCATCGCTACCCGTAATGATTGGAGTATGGTAGTAATAGTAACCACGATCGTTGAAGTACTTGTGTACGGCATAGGCAACAGCATGGCGAATGCGGAAAACGGCACTAAATGTAGCCGTACGCGTACGCAGGTGTGCATGCTCGCGCAAGAATTCTACGGTCTGCTTTTTTGCCTGTAGTGGGTACTCGTCCAAATTATTCTCACCTAGAATCTCAAGACTTTTGGCAACAACTTCTACGTCTTGGCCTGCCCCTTGGCTTTTTACCACAGTACCTGTAACACTAATACAAGAGTGAAACTTAATGCTGTTGATAAGCTCTTCAGGGAAATTCTCAAAATCAACCACGATCTGTAGTGTCTGAGAAGTTGATCCATCAAATAAAGCAATAAAGCGGCGTCCTCTATACGCACGCACCCACCCCATAACGGTTACCTCCGAATCGAGAGGCGGGTTCTGTAGTACTTTCGTGATCTCTGTTCTGGTGATCATTACCCTATCATTTTTCCTGCTACTAACCATCGTTTTGAAAAGATAGTTTCGCAGTCTTGGAAATTCTACATGGCCTTAGACCTGGCGTCTAATAGCCACTTTGCGAATTAAAGCGCGAAGATAGGAATAAGCTGGCATCTGTGGTTCTAATGCCAGCAAATTTTAAGGGTATGCGATTCTACGGCCTTTTTACTACTGACGGTAGTAGCTAGCCAGCTCATATTCTGGCGCTAAAGGACGTTCTTGAACGGTTGCTGTCTGAGGAATAATGCCCTGTAGCGCAAAGTCCAAAATGGCATTTGTTACTCTGGGTGTTCCCAAATGATGTCTAGCACCCAGTGGCAAGTAAAGGACACTTCCGGGCCAGTAGGCGTGATAACCTAATGCTTCATTGCCAGAGGTTACCTTGTCTAGCGGGTCATGAACAATCAGTGCTGGAATATGGGCCAGCTTCGCAGTCAAGGGAGCAATGTGAAATGGTCGTAGTGTGTCACCAGCAGCTCGGGCTATTTCGCCTTCAAACTCCTGATACAGTTTTTCGTTTAGGCCTAATGCCCGACGGAATGTTTTGAAAACACTACGCTGCGCATCACTGAATGCACCCATTACTACCATGCGCTTTGGATGCAAGGCCTTAGGCAGAAAGTCCATACACTGAACACTACAAGCACCACCGAAAGAGTGAGCAATAATAGCAGCAGCCTGACCATTGGCTTCAATGATCTCGCGTATAATATTGAGATTGTGTACAAAGTGCAAACGCTCCTTTACATTTTGTCCGTGGCCTGGTGGATCATAGGCAATGACTCGATAACCAGCTTCAACTAAAGCGGGAACAAAATAACGCCAGCGGCCAGCATTGTACCCCCAGCCATAGCTTAGCAACACGTAGGGTGATTCGGCTTCGCCCCAGTGATACTCGACAACCTTTCGGCCTGCCCGAAGACTATTCTTTACGGTAGCTGTATCTAAGAACGCCTTCTCTTTAGGGCGGATATTCGGTGTAGGCGGAGATGTAAACAGTTGGTAAGCACGCTTGCCTGCTAACTTAGGACTGAAGAGCGCAAGACCATTTAGTGCACTGCCAATCAGCTTGAAGCTAAGTTGTTGAATATTCATTTTGTGCGTTTTTTAGGGCGATTACATAGCGACTGACGAAATCTTCCAAATGTTTTTCGTCTCCGCTGAGCTTATACATCGTTATAGAGCCTTCGTATTGGAGCAGCATAATGTATGCTTGGTCTTCGGCTTCTTGTATGGGCATGACACTGGCAAATAGTTTGGTGAAGACCGTACGCCACTCTGCGTAAAAGGCAATTAAAACATCATTGTAGATGCCTTCTTGCCCCATTTCCATGATCACATTGGTGAAAAAGCATCCCCGCTGATCAATTTTAGCTAGGCGGTTCTGTCGGCGAAGCATTTTCTCCAGGCGTTGTTCGAGAGGAAGGGGCTCTTCGGCCACAGCCAAAACATAAGTGCGGAAAAAATCCATTGCGAAGTCTAGCACAGCCCGCATAAGGCCTTCCTTTGAACCAAAGTGATGCAGCAGGCCAGCTTTGCCTAAACCAGCAGCTTTGGCGAGCATACTTATACTCGAACCATTGTAGCCATGGAGGTTGATAACCTCCCAGCAGCAGAGCAAAATGTCTTCTTTTGTTGTCTTTTGGACCGGCATAATTCGTTTTACTAACCGTTCGGTCGGTAAGTTAAGGGCTTTTTCAATGCATCGCAAGTTTTGCCTACTAATTTGCTAGTGTACAAATGATAATAGGTGCTATCGTTGATAGCAATGGATGTTTTTAATGATTAGCCTTAAAGTGTTGAAAAAGGAAGGGGAGGTCTAACGAGTCAGGGCTTGAGCCACGCGGCTTTCGATATTAAGTTGATGCAAATCATTGATGGTCTTCTGGATCTCCTGCTTATCTGTTTCCATCATTTTCAAGAGAATCTTGACACTATTGTCAATAACGAACTGAGGGTCATCAAGTGTCTTACTTACGGCCTGTAGCGCAATTGTTTGCATTAAGCCACGGACTACCATCGCATAAAGTTTATGTTCCGCTTCGTTGAGGTCTGGAAGAGCTTTGCCGAAAAGAGCCTGGCTGCGTTCGGTTTGATTAATCAACATCTTGGCAGAGATGTCTGGTGAGTTATAGGACATCAAATACAACTCTGCCGAGGGAGCGTGCTGCGCCATAGTGTGTACGTGCCAGGCCAACTCACTTGCCAGGTGTAGAAGGGTGTTTTGGCCAGCGATTCCAGCAGTACGATCTAGTACACGGAAGAAGGCTTCCATTACAATATGCGCAAAAATGTCCTCCTTATTCTTATAGAAGTGGTAGATGGTACCCATCTTCAGATCAGCAGCATCCTTGATCTGCCGCATCTTGGTCTTTTGGTACCCTTGAGCTAAAAAGAGTTTGCGGGCAACACTAATGATTTTGCCTTGTACTGCAGCTTTGTGTACTTCCCGTTTCATTCTAGTGACTTTATCGAGGATTAAATTACGACTTTTCCCTAGAACGTGTTCAAATTTGCTTGCTTAATTCAAAAATTGCCTGTAATTTTATAATTAAATTAGAACGCGTTCAAAAAACCTCATAGCCGATGTCTGCTTATTTGAATATGGATACCCTGCGTTTCCAGCTTTTTAATACCCATAAGCTGGAAAATTTGCTCGAACTCCCTCGCTTCGCCGATTACGATATGGAGTCGATCCAGATTATGTTGGATGCGATTAAGGATTTCTCGGATAAGGAACTCTATCCCGTTTTCCGTGAGATGGATGAAAATCCGGTTCATTATGATGATGGCAAAATTGTTACGCACCCATTACTGGGTAAAATTTTGCGCCAGGCAGCCGAATTGGGGCTTGTAGGTGGCACCTTCGACTATGATGACGGTGGCTTACAGTTACCTTCTACGATTGGTACCGCTACTTACTTCATTATGGACGCGGCGAATAACAACGTTGCAGGCTACACTGGCTTGACAATGGGAGCTGCGGAGTTGATTTTGCACTTTGCTTCTGACGAGCTAAAGCAGGCTTACGTTCCGCATATGATTAGCGGTGACTGGGGTGGTACAATGTGCTTGACTGAGCCACAGGCAGGTAGCTCCCTTTCTGATATTACTACTACGGCCTACCCGCAAGCAGACGGGACTTATAAGATCAAAGGCCAAAAGATATTCATCTCAGGTGGAGATCATGAACACGTAGAAAATACCGTACACCTACTACTGGCACGCATTGAAGGTGCGCCAGCGGGGACAAAAGGTATTTCGCTTTTTGTTGTTCCTAAGCATCGCCCAACCGAGAATGGCTTAGTACCTAATGACGTTTTCACGGCCGGAGATTTCCAAAAAATGGGTCAGAAAGGGTATTGTACTACTCACTTGACCTTTGGCGAAACTGATAATTGTACGGGCTTCTTGGTAGGTGAAGCTAACCGAGGCTTGAACTATATGTTCTTGATGATGAACGGAGCTCGTATTGGTGTAGGACGTGGCGCAGTAGCTATTGCAAGTGCTGCATATCATGCTTCCTTGCAATACGCAAAAGAAAGACCTCAAGGTCGCCGTCTTCAAAATGACGGTAGCAAAGACCTGAACCAAGAGCAAAGCCTAATCATTGAGCATGCGGACGTTCGCCGGATGCTATTCCTACAGAAGGCTATCTACGAAGGTGGCTTAAGCTTGGTACTGCAGTCGTCCTATTATCTGGATATGGCAAATCACGGTCCGGAAGAAGAGCGTGAGAAGTACAAGCTGTTGCTAGATATTCTGACGCCGATTACCAAGACCTTTCCATCAGAGAAAGGTCGTGAAGCGGTAGATAATGGTCTACAAGTACTTGGCGGATACGGTTTCTGTAGTGATTTTGTATTGCAGCAGTACTACCGTGATATCCGGATTTTTGCCATTTACGAGGGTACTACTGGTATTCAATCCTTAGACCTTCTTGGACGTAAGATCACCATGCGCGGTGGGGAAGCACTTCAACTGCTTTCTGCCGAGATGATGGCTACGATCCAAGCGGCAATGGATCATAATGACCTCAAGCCATATGCTGCTAAACTGGGTGATCGCATTAAGCAAACTCAAGAGGTATTGGCGGGTCTAATGCCATTTGCAATGAGGGGAGAGCATGAGCGCTTCCTTGCGGATGCGACGATCTTCATGGAATTCTTCAGTACGCTTGTTATTGCCTGGCAATGGCTAAAGATGGGTGTTTCGGCGAAACAGTTAGCTTTAACTGGAGCAGGTAACTATACCGAAGATTTCATCGAATCAGTTCTCCATACCATGCGATTCTACTTCACATACGAAGTACCTAAAATGAGTGGCTTGGTAGATATTATGAGCAACACAGAGGAACTGACTTTGCTGAAAGAAAAGGTTTGGTTGTCGTAAATCGTCATTTCCTGTCAATTCGGAGACAGCTTTGCAACTGAGAGTAGCGGATTTTTGTCTTTAAGGTGCCCCTTCGTTCAACAACGAAAAAACCAAGAAGACCATGCGACGCTACTTGATTCTGGCCGTTTCGGCAATGTTCCTATTTGATATGAGCGCTCCTGCAACAGGAGTTGTAGAGCTTTCAATTGATGAAGTTCAACATAATTATGGTACACTCTGGGTAGGAATATATGACTCAGAGGAAGCATTCCTTGATCGAGATCGTGCTGAATTAAGAGCGGTAGAGATCCGCGACCTTAAAGACAAGAAGGTCTATCTCAATAACCTCAGCTATGGCGATTATGCAGTAGCGGTCTTTCATGACTTGAATGACAACGGAGAGATGGATTTCAATTGGGCGGGGGGCCCGACGGAACCTTTTGCTTTTTCTCGGCCGGTAGCATCAAAGTGGCGAGTCCCAAAATTTTCGGAAGTTAAAATTGGTCTGTACCAATCTCGGAGAACTATCCGGACCTCCTTAAAAAGTTGGTGGGACCAGTAGAATTCTTTGTAGCGAAAATTCGCTGGGTCGCGCGGAATGCATTATCTTTCGAATCCTTAGAACTATCGATAATCTTCCGCAAATGTCTAATTCATATCCAAACTTACTGGCACCTCTTGATTTAGGGTTTACCCAGTTGAAGAACCGCGTTTTAATGGGCTCTATGCACACTATGCTGGAGGAAGCTCCTGATGGGTTTCCAAGAGCAGCGGTGTTCTACGCCGAACGCGCACGTGGCCAGGTTGGTCTGATCGTGACTGGAGGGATTTCGCCTAATGAAGAAGGATGTGTAGGACCACATTCTGCCATGCTGACCAATGCTGAAGAAGTCGCTAAGCACCGTCTTATTACCGATGCGGTAAGAGCAGAAGATGGAACAATCTGCATGCAAATTTTGCACTCCGGGCGCTATGGTTATCATCCAAAAATTGTTGCTCCTTCTGCAGTGCAAGCACCCATCAATTTCTTTAAGCCAAGAGAACTAAGCGGAGAAGATATTGAGCGCACAATCAATGATTATGCCCAGTGTGCGGTTTTGGCTCGTGAGGCGGGTTATCATGGTGTGGAAATAATGGGCTCGGAAGGTTACCTCATCAATCAGTTCATTGTACAACGGACAAACCATCGCGAAGACGAATGGGGCGGAAGTTATGAGAACCGCATGCGTTTTCCGGTAGAAATCGTTCGCCGTGTGAGAGCTGCAGTGGGGGATGACTTCATTATTATCTACCGTCTGTCTATGCTAGATTTGGTAGAAGGCGGAAGTACCTGGGAAGAAGTAGTAAAGTTGGCGAAGGCTATTGAAGCTGCTGGAGCCAATATCATCAATACCGGTATTGGTTGGCACGAGGCCCGTGTACCAACGATTGCAACCCGTGTGCCACGAGGTGGCTTTAGTTGGGTAACGGAAAAGCTAAAGGGCGAAGTAAAAGTACCGCTAGTAGCAGTAAACCGGATCAATATGCCGGGTATTGCCGAAGATATTTTGGCCAACGGCCATGCGGACATGGTTTCGATGGCGCGTCCATTTTTGGCGGATGCCGAATTGGTGAAAAAAACTATGGAAGATCGGGTTGATGAGATCAATACCTGTATCGGATGTAATCAAGCCTGCTTAGATCACACCTTCGAAATGAAGATTTGCTCTTGTTTGGTTAACCCGCGAGCTTGTCATGAAACAGAGCTCAATTACCATCCTACCGAGCAGAAAAAGAAACTCGCTGTGATCGGTGCAGGACCGGCCGGATTAGCAGCATCGACTATCGCCGCTGAACGTGGGCATGAGGTAGATTTATTTGAGGCGGCACCGGAAATCGGTGGTCAGTTCAATATGGCTAAGCGTATTCCTGGAAAAGAAGAGTTTGAAGAGACCTTGCGGTACTTCCGCCGACAGATTGAGTTGACGGGTGTTCGTTTACATCTAAATACGCGTGCTACGGCTGAGCAATTGCTCGCAGGCGGTTATGATGAGGTGATTTTAGCAACCGGTGTGTCGCCTAGAGTAATTGACCTTCCTGGTATAGATCATCCAAAGGTGTTAGGTTATATAGACGTGCTCTACCATCAGAAAGAGGTGGGCAAGAAAGTAGCGATCATCGGTGCCGGCGGTATCGGCTTTGACATGGCAGAGTACCTCTCTCATGAGGGCGAATCTCCGAGTTTGGATGTCAAAAAATACATGGAAGAGTGGGGTGTAGATATGGCGATGCGTACGGGAGGTGCTTTAATGCAAGCAGAAGTAGCTCCATCTCCAAGAGAGATATTCTTGCTAAAACGCTCAACTGGAAAGCACGGTAAGAACCTGGGTAAAACTACGGGTTGGGCCCACCGCGCCAGCCTCAAGATGAAGGGCGTGAAAATGTTAGCCCAAGTGTCCTACCAAAAGGTGGATGACGAAGGCCTTCACATCTTGGTGAATGATCAACCTCAAGTGCTTGATGTAGACAATGTAGTGATCTGTGCTGGTCAAGAGCCATTAAGAGAATTGCAAGCCGGCTTGGAGCAGGGCGGCATGAAGGTGCATCTCATTGGCGGAGCGCATGAAGCAAAAGAACTTGATGCAAAGTACGCGATTGATCAGGCGGCAAGGTTGGTGGCACAATTATAAGTTTGCACCCCAATCGACTAGATTAAATCCTCCGCCTGTAGATTTTTTTTCAGTGCGGCGTGTTCTTTCCAAAAGTTATCACGAAGCTGATTGACAATATCTATGTAATCAGGGTGTACCGCAAGGTTGTTCATGGGGCGCTCATCTTCCAACATCATTACTACCCAGTACTGATAGCCGGACTGTTTTGTGAACGCTCGCAAATGGGCAATACCCTTTTCCGTTTCATTCAAGACACTATAGTAGGCGGCCCAAAGTAAGTCGCTATAGATGGAGGTATTTGCTTCAGTAAAGGCCTTGTAACGATCGAGGAAAACTTGGGCACGCTCTTCTTCTCCGAGTTGCAGTAGGACAAAGGCTATCTTGATGTCTTGATCGCCGAACATGTCAAGGCCTAATTCGGTCCTAAGTCTTGAAAACTTCTCGTAATAGTACCAAGCTTGTACATAATCCTCCTGGTGGCAGTATATCTTGGCTATCTCCTGGATTACATCAAGCCGCATTGTATCTCTTTGATACAATTCCAATAGATGCGTTTGCGCCGCTGCAAAATCCATCGTTTGCCCCAGGGTAACGAAAACCCCTAGGAGTTCTGAATAAGGATTGTCAGCATTGTAGTCAAGGGATTTTTGTAGGTAGGGTTCGGCTTCAGCCAGAAAGCCATTTTGTGCTAATGCATTAGCTAGTGTCAGATAAGTAATACTCCGGGCCGAGGAGTCTTGCTCCGCTACCGTATAGCGAAGGCCTCGAATCGCATGTTCCAGGTATTTCTTAGAGTCAGGGATTGATATCATATAAACCAAAGCCAGTTGATTGTGTGTCCAGGCTGAGTTTGGATAATGCCGCAATACCTTTTCGAAATACTCCACAGCCAAAAGGGGCTGCTCAGCTTGCATGTAGTACATGGCCTTAGCTAATAATCCTTCTGCTAATTCACTATTCAGTAGGATCGCTTTGTCGGCATAGGTGTTGATATCCTCGCCGTACTGTTTGTCAAGCTGAAACAAATCCAGGTAGTAGTAGGCTACGGCTATATAGGCATAAGGGTTCGCAAAACTAGGGTCTTCCTTAATTGCCAATTCAAAAAGGTCGATACCTGCTAGTAGGCCTTCTTTGGTCTCCTCATTAAGTCGATCTAGACCTTGCAGATAGTAATCATAGGCGATCGTGTTTTCAGTTGGAGTCTGTTCGATTCGGGCTCGCTCATCAGCCGTGATGATAGCCTGTGTGGCTTGAGCAATGCTGGTGGCTACCTCTTTCTGTAGCTCAAAAATGTCGTCTAACTCTCGCTGATAGCGTTGCGACCAAATCTGGCGATCGTTCTGCGCGTCGATCAAACTGATGTTGAGGAGGATTTGATCACCTAAGCGTTGTCCACTGCCTTCTACGACGTAACTCACCTCTAATTCTTTTGCAATTTCTGGTATTGCCTTAGCGCTGGTGCGATATTGCTCGACGGTGGTTCTACTCCTTACACTTAGGTCTTCAATCTTTTGGAGGTGGTCCAAGACGGTACTCATCAAGCCATTGACTAAGTAAGCATTTTCCTGATTTTCACTGTCGTTTGTAAAGGGTAGTACGGCAATGGATTTGTCGTAGGTGAGTGGTTGATTATTCTCCTTTTGGAGCCAAAAGAAAATCAATGCTGTAATCGTGACTAGTGCCGTAAGACTTGGCCAAAGGTAGGATGAGCGTGAACTGGTTTGATCTTCTGGATTTGATGCTTCGGAGGTTTCTACTTGTTGCTTCCCTTCCTCTCCGGGCGTGTATCCGTAAGCTTCGCGATAGCAACGGATGAAGTAAGACGTACTACTAAACCCAACCTTGAAGGCCACTTCCGAAACAGTCAAACTATTGTCTTGCAATAAGTCTTTTGCCTGCTGTAGCCGAACCTGTCGTATCAATGCGCTAACAGATATACCAGCACTCGCTTTTACGCGTCGCAGTAGATTAGAGCGACTCATGTTGACTTTGTCAGCCAGCTCCGCTACACCAAATGACTCATCATCTAGGTGCTCTTCAATGGCTGAGATCACCTGCTGGAGAAAGCTATCATTAGGGTTTATGAAGTCTGACATTCACTCGTGTATATAACTACAATAATAACGACTTATCAGGACCACTGGATCGAAAGTTGTTGGACAAATGCGTCATAGTTGCTATGACTTGCGCCATAATTAGCATCGTTGCGCCATAATTGTTGAAGGTTGCTACTTGCTTAGTTAGTAGCACCTTAGGCAGTGCCTGAACTTTGTGGCAATGGTAATGAATCACCAATCACAAACTAAAATTATCACGATGAAATCATCCACAATTCAGACCAACCGCACTAGCTATCCATTGCTATTCGTGCTCTTTCTCTTTTTAGGAGTCATGGCATGTTCTTCAGAATCAACGAATGAGCAAGGGCAGGTAGATCAAGAGGTCACAATGAGTATTCATGAGGCCATCTTTTTTGGCAATATGGCACAATTAGAGGCTAATATCGCTGCTGGAACAGATTTGAATCAATTGGACCAGTTTGGTTCAGCCCCACTACATGTAGCTTCTACTTTTGGTAAGACCGAAGCAGCGAAAAGGCTCATCGAAGCAGGCGCGGATCTGGACGTCCTAAACCCTGAAGGTTCTACTCCTCTACATTTGGCGGCCTTCTTTTGTCGAACTGAAATCACCAAGGATCTACTGGAGGGTGGAGCAGATGTAGCTGTTCGAAATAACTATCAGTCTACCGCCTTGGAATCGGTTCAAGCACCTTTTGCCAGCGTGAAGACTATCTACGATGAGCTGGGAAAAGCCCTAGGGCCAATGGGCCTTAAACTTGATTATCGACGCCTGGAAGAGACCCGGCCGCGTATCGCGGAGATGATCCAATCCTACCAAAACTAATCCTACCGAAATGCAAAATCACACTCGTCGTTACGATATTGATTGGTTGCGGGTCATTGCTATTTGGCTACTGATCATTTACCATCTTGGGCTGGGGTTCCAGACTTATGGTGTGTTCATAGGGTTTATCCAAAATAATGATCATTGGCCAAGCTTACAGGTGCCGATGTCCATCTTGAGTATTTGGCGTATTCCTTTGCTATTCTTTATTTCTGGAATGGGAGTTTCCTTCGCTATCCGTAAACGCAGTTGGGGAACCCTCATGAAAGAAAGGTCGCTGCGAATACTCCTACCATTGGTTTTTGGTAGTATCGCTATTGTACCCTTGCATGTAATGCTATGGCAGAAATATTATTTACAAGATCTAAACTACAGCCTATTCCCCGGGCACCTCTGGTTTTTGGGTAACATCTTCTTTTACGTTTTAGTATTGTCTCCACTGTTTATATACTTAAAACAGAAAGTGGACGAGCAGCTAGGACAACGAATACGACGCTTTTTTGGCCGACCATTCGTATTTCCCGTTATGGTTATTCCATTTGTAATAGAGGCTCAGATCTTGCAACCGGAATTCTTTGAAATGTATGCCTTCAACTGGCATGGTTTCTGGCTAGGATTACTTGCTTTCTTTTGGGGCTTCCTAATGGTCTATGCCGGAGATCCTTTTTGGCAACAGCTTAAGCGATACAAGTGGCTCTTCTTGGGTGCTGGTTTAGCCTTCTTTGCGGCTCGATGGGCATATTTTGAGCTCTCTTCACCACTAGCAATGAAGGCTATCGAGTCGAATCTCTTTGTATTGGCCGTTTTGGGTTTGGGAGCCGAATACCTGAATCGACCAAGCAAAAGACTTACCTATTTGAGTACAGCTTCTTATCCGATTTATATCCTTCACATGTTATTCCTGTATTTAGGGTCTTATTGGGTATTCCCGTTGTACTGGCCAGTGGCAGTGAAGTTTCTAGTCGTCTGTGTATTTACCTTTTTAGGTTGTTATCTCACGTACGAATTTCTCATTAGGCGAGTTCGGATTCTAAGACCACTATTTGGCCTTAAGATGGAGTCAAAGTCAGTGAAGCCTACCGTTTCACAAGGAGAGGTAATGAGTGAGGCGTAGGTGAGTTGGCGAGTCGAGATAGTAAATAAAAGATGACTAGAAGGGCAAGTGTGCAAAGTTAGTAGTGTGGAAATTGTAGACCGCCTGCGGCGGGCCCACCCTCTTGGTCCGGTTCACCAGTAATCCCCATCCTTCTCGGATTAAGGACACGCCAACTCCGTTCTGCCACTGATTTGTCAGTGCAGTCAAAAGCTGTTCTATACACCTCATAAGTCTAAGTGGGCCATCCCTGTAAATTACCCTAAGACTAGTGGTTCGGAATAAAATTTGGCTTAACAAGACCAGTCAATAGCCGAGGTGTACACTTTGGGGTGTCGATTTTTGGCTTTTCTGTGATTTGTAGATTTGATAATGGGCTTATAGTGGGGATTCTTGAGAGGTATGGACATAGGTCTTCCATGGTCTAAGTGGTCAACTTATCAAGAAGTGCATTCAGGCTGCTTGTTGCTGCTGCTGAGCAGCGGTGCGTTTTGCGATTTTCACGGCGGAAGCCGTCCACACTCCAAAGTGTATCCACAGTTTCTGGGTATCGGCTCGCGTAGCTTTGATTCGATTGAGCCCGTAATGGAGTTTTTCATTGCCGATAGCTCCCTCCATGTGAGCTGCTCTGGCACTTCGCAGTTGCTTTTTGAGCTTTCGCGCTACTAGGTCAGGTACTTTAGGCTTGCGTCCTTTAGGTACAAAAGTGGTAGTCATACCTGCGCAGTAGCGCCGATTAGTATTGGTACCATAGATGTTATCAGCTCCCAGTTGCCGACACTTTTTAAAGTAGCTTTCGTGGCGCTCGACTGTGGCGGATAAACGAAGTGCTTCATTAAAATTGTCAAAGCTGAAGTACTCAACGAAGCTGATCCCATCCACATTAAAGAGGTGAACTTTGGGACCAAACTCTACCTTTTTAATCTCTTTGCCTCTCACGATAGGTCTTACCCAGGGTTGAGATAGACTCACAATACGGTCGTGGATCTTAGCTTCGGGGTCTTGAAAGTGGAGTAGTTGCTGCTCATAGATTTGTTCAACGGTTAGTTTACGCAGCATCTGTCGGGTAGACAATACAATAGCTGAGCCGTGAGTTTGCTTAAGCTTAGCCCAGCAGGTCAACCCTTTTTTCAACAATCGCAACAAGGAGCGAGTAATGGAGATACGACGTGAACGCGGCTTGCGCCTGAGTTTTTGAAAGGCCACGTAACGTTCGTAAACCGGTTTTTGCTTACGCCGCAGACGGGGTTGATTGAGTTTACCGGTCCACAGGTCGATCAATGACCATAACCACTCACAACACTCCCACAATAGTTTTGTATCCGTAGGATAGCGAATGGCTAGCTCATAGCTAGTGGCGTCCATTAATGTAGCAGATTGCTGTTGAATATGAGTACTCCAGTAACTAGCCAGTTGCTCTTGGAAAGCATCATAGTCAATTTGCTCAGCCAAATAACGCCGGCAACGACCAACAATATCCTTATCCTTAATCATCTGGCCTGGCCCTAATCGTATGCCACAGAAGTACTGCAAGGCCCAATCGGTATTGATGCGCTGACGAAGTTTATCATCGCTCAAGTTCAGGTAGGCTTTTAGTACCTGAAGACCGATCATACCCTCGATACCAAAAAAGCTTGGAGCGCCACGAGATGGTGGGGCTGGAAATAAGGTGGCTAAACTTGAAAAAGGAATGGCTTGGTACAACTGGCCCAGCTCCGTACTCAAAAAGATATCCCAACGAAAATCGCGGCCAGCTTGTGTACAGAAAATTTGGTTTTCCATACAATATTTGCTCTCTTGCTTGTCTGTAAAATATGTTCAGCCCCGAAAATCAGCCTTATTGACTGTTTTCGGGGCTTTTATTTCACCTGCAAGTTAAGTAACTCGCTGGATATTAGTCCATTATAATTTACAGGGATGGCCTAAGTGAATAGAATTACGGGGTCCAGCAAGCGTTGGTGAGCTGTCAGAAGACGAGCTCAGAATGGCGGTTGTAACCTTCAGCTGATTGTTGCAATCGCCTCTCTGAAATTCTGAGCAAGACCTTACTCAGAATCAATAGTGTCTGGAATGTCCCATCAAAACCTCAAAAGATAATCTTCCAGACACCTGCCTGTTGCGGTAAAGATGGGCTTACTTTGATTGCTTAAGCATCTAGTGAATAGACGAAAAACGGCTCCCATCGGCTCGGGCATGTGCATTGATGTGTTCACTATGTCTTGGTTTCTTGACCATAGATAGTTGAGGACTACCCAGTAATGTGAACCACACGAATATAAGCGACTAGTTACTGCAATGCAAGACGGTGTCAAAAATTGACACCGGGCACTCTTTACTACCGGGCCTTCCAACTCGCAATAATGTCAGCTTCTCTTTGTAGGATAGATTTAGGATCTAACTCTACCTCATCACGCTTTTCCTGCGTAATGGCATCAGAATTCCACCATTGGTAGGTATCCTTGATTGTCTGTGTAAGCGGACGGAAGGTTAATCCATTTTCTTTGGCCTTTTCATTGTTGATGGCTGCCGTGCCAGCATTATTGCCAGTAGGCATGATCCAAGGCACGATATAATAAATTTCATTCTCTTTTAAGAAGTCATAATCGTCAACATAGACCAACGTGGACTCTACATCGAACGCTCCTTTTGCCTCATCGATGAAAGCATGGATGTTTTGCGATTCCTTGGGACCTACGGCGTTAAAGGTGCCGGTGTTGCGTTCTTCGATCAAACGAATCATCCATTCTGCCACGTCTCTTACATCGGCATATTGCACAGCATCCTCAGCCTTGCCAGGAACCATTACTTCGCCACCTCTACTTAACCGGATCGGCCAGTGAATAAAACGATCTGATTTATCAGCTGGGCCAATCATGTAAGTGGGGCGAACTATGATGGTATTCTCTTCGCCAAAGGCATTGATCGCTGCTTGCTCTGAGTTGGCCTTCATGACACCGTACCAGTACTCGATCTTTTCTTCGGAATCATCGCTTAAGCCTTCTGGCTCTTCCATGAGTACCGGAGAGGTTTCTTTGAATTCGCTATCTACATAAGGATAAAAGACACCTGTCGATGAAGTATAAACATATAGGTCGCAACTGTTCTTTAATAACTCTGCCGTTGCTTTTGTCCATTCGACATCGCGGCCAGAGTTATCAATAACTACGTCCCACTGACGATCATGCAGTGCGGTCAAATTGTCTTGGCGATCACCAATTAAGGATTCAACTTGCTCGAAGAGCTCCTGGTGAACGGTGGGCTTAGATTTTCCGCGAGTAAAAGTGGTTACAGAGTGCCCTCTTTCTAAGGCATAAGCAATCTGATGAGGACCAAGGAAACTTGTTCCGCCCAAGATGAGAATACTTAGTTTTTTGCTTTCCGGCGTTGTTTCTTCTGCTTGTTCTTCAGGAGTGGAATTACAGCTGTATAGCCCAGAGAGTACCAATGGCAATGCAATTGCCGATTTGATGCTGGTTTCCACAAAAGCTCTTCTTGATTGCTTTTTCATGTTGCTTCCGATTAGCCGTACTGGAAAGTAGGCGATTTGAAATGAAATACAAGATAGGAAAACCGGAATAGAGGCTAGCAGGGGAGCATAAGCCCCCAATTAGTCAAGGCGGTAATAGATGCACTTTAAGTATGCCCCTTCAGGAATACTGATTGGATGATCGATATCATGAAAAGTGCGCTCTTGCTCTTGAAATCGTCGACCAGATTGTTGCAAGGCCGCTTCTGCGACTGCGAAAAAATCGTCCGCGCTTACCCTGCTGGAGCAGGAAGCCAGGACCAGGATACCATTCTTCTCTACTAAAGGAATTGCCAACTTAGCCAGCCGTTCGTAACTACGAAGAGCACCAGAAACTTCACTGGCTTTTTTGGCGAAGGAAGGAGGGTCCACAACGACAATGTCGAATCGCTTACGTTGCTTTTGCAATTCTTCCATTGCAACAAAAGCATCTTTGGCAATGGTGTGCAGCGTAGGATCAGGGAGGTTCAAAAGTGCATTTTGGCGAGCAGTTTCAAGTGCTTGAGCACTGATATCCAGACTGTACACTTCTTTCGCACCACCAGATAGAGCATGCACCGAAAAACCTCCGGCATAAGAGAAGATGTCCAAGACACGTTTATCCTTTGCAAGCTCTCCAACACGCTTCCGGTTGTGCCTATGGTCTAGGAAATATCCCGTTTTATGACCGGCAATGACGTTGGCGCTGAAACGAACACCATGTTCTCGGAAGATGACCACAGGGTCTTCTAATTGGCTATGCAGTACTTGTCCGTCTTCCAGGCCTTTAAGCGCAGCTGTTTCGCGTTGCACATTTCTACTCAGCCGAAGCACGAGTGTTTCACACTTGGTGATTTGCAGAATGATCGGAAGAATGATTGACAGATACGGAAGCCAAATGAGGCTATACAGTTTTACTACTGCTACCGTATCATATATATCCGTCACAAAACCTGGCAAACCATCGTTCTCTCCATAAAGCAGCCGGTAGCTATTGGTATCGGTGGCTAGTAGCGGCAGTCGCTTATCGTAGGCTTGCTGGATTTTTTCCTCAAACCAGTTTTCATCGATGTTAGCACCTTTGTGAAACTGAAGGAGTTTGATTCGAATAGGAGAACTTGGATCATATAGCCCGAGTGCCAGGAATTTGTTCTTCTTTTGATCAAAGACGATGGCTAGGTCACCCGCTTTACCTTCTTTATTTTGTTTGGTGATAGAAGCTTCAAATACCCAGGGGTGTTGCTTTCGAACCATGCGTTCCGCTGCCGGTTTCAAGCGAATCGCAAGACGTTCTTGTGTTGGAAAAGAGGGTAGAGAAAAAGATACGATCACCTTATTGGCATTAGTGCTCCGCAAAGTTATCCAAATTCTCTTCCCAGTTGTAATCCGTAAAAATTATGCGACTATTGGCTTGCCCTAGGTTGAGGTGTCGTTGTACAATTTTTCGGAGCCCTCGCCGACCACCAAAATCTCCTAGGTACCAGAGCCCTAGACGAGAAAAATGAAGCTCATTTACTTTTTCGTCAAAAGAGGTTTCTGTTTCCAGAAAACTATGGGTCGCCAGTTCTAGCTGTTGCTCAATGTAATCGGATCGGTAAAAAGCAATTGGAGGGCAGCTTTGTGCGCCGCAGTTTAGGGCAAAGTGAATCCGAAAGTCAATCTTCTTGACTGCTAATTTTCGAATATGCCCTGGAGTAAAGAGATTGGGTAAAAAGCCAAGCCCCAGCTTCGCACGATAGCGCCTCAAAATGCCGTGCTCAATCTCATCCAAACTAAAAGCCAGTCCGGCAATATGACAAAGGCGTTCACGATAAATAGCCGGCTTGTTTACTCCTTCGTCTCTACGCAAGTGAAGAAAGAAGGCATTGTAGCCATTAATCCAAAATGCCTTCTTCTCTTGGTCCGTAGAAAGAGACAGAGCGAGGTCATTCGTAGGGTGGTTAGCTAATGTTTCCAGGAATGGACCAGCGTCTTCTCTTTTTTTAACAGCGAGCAGAAAATCTGCTGCCATTTGTTGTAGCGGCATGAGCAAGCTTGATTTAATTGATGAACGGAGAACGCTTGTTTCCCGTTCGTCGTTTTATTCCCCACTTGGAACTAGACGGTATTGCTCAGTCCGGACACTTTCTATCTTTTCTCTGCTGTAGTAAAGTGGGAAAAAACCATCAGCCGCCCATTGCTCATACAGGTTTCTGTAGTAAGGGCTACTGGGGTCACCAGATTGTCCTGGAGCGTTCATGCCCACAGATTTATCCCAGTCGTTTACGTCTACAATTATCCTAAAGGTGGCACCATGGGTTTGGCCGTTATTGCCGCCTGTTGCACCTGGAGTAAATCCGTTCCCTCCTCTTGGAAGGATGGCTGTATTGAGCTGGGCTTTCAATTCTTCATTGACGACCTTTCCTAGTGGGTGCATGATCTGTACATGTTTGTAAGCTGCTTGCCCATATTGCCACTGATCCATATTGGCCCCGAACTGATCCTCCATCGACTGAACGGCAGAGTTGAAGGTTCCGATTAAGTAAGCGTTGATGTCCTCGGCCGAAGGGCTGCCCATTTTACTGCTGGGATCCAAAACCCATTGGATGATTTTTGTGAGTTGTACATTAGGGTCTACCTGTTCGGCTTCCGGGTCCGGAAAGTAGTCAAATAAGCGATCAAAGAGTTCGTTTTCCCAGCGAACATATATACCTGCTTCCACAGATGTAGGGGCCAGAACAAAATCCCAATTCATCAAGCGATCTTTTGCTGATGCAGCAGCGGCATTAGCAGGCTCAATGTCTTCTAGCAAAGGCACCAGTGTTCGAGCGGGAATTGACAGGTAATCTGTTTGCAGGTGCTGCATATCATCCATCGTTAATGCTTCTCCAGAGCGGAGAACTTCTTCTACTCGTTCTCCTCGGAAAGGATCAGACCAATTGAATCCGATAGCGTCCCACTCGGTGTAGGAATCTGGCGTTACATTCTGGTTGGCAGTAGCGAAATAACCCTCTTCTGGGTTAAAGACGTTGGGTTTTTCCTTTATCGGCAAATAGCCATCCCATTCGTAGCGACCATCTCCAGACACGGGGACCATACCGCTAAAGTTGCGTCGTACTGGAGCGATACCAACAGCTTGCCAGCCGATATTACCCTCGCGATCTGCCCAGATCATATTCTCTCCTGGAATGTGGCTGTAGTTACAGGCCTCGCGAAATTCTTCCCAGTTCTTGGCTTGATCCATTCGTAAAGATGCCAGATATGGTGAGCCGCCTGGTTCTAGCCAGGCACATCGTACGGCATAAGCTTTGTGGTTTATACTGTCGATATAGGTGACCGGACCGTGCCGTGTGTAGTGGAGATCAACGGTAGTGTTTTCCTGTCCCTTTACTGGAATTGTTTCCGTAATTGTTCGCATGCTTTCCCAGTCTCCATAGTAGCGGTACTCCTGTGGGTTGTCAGGGTTAATGTCATAGACATATAAGTCTTCTCCATCCGTGCGGAAGACCGTTAGGCCCCAAGCGCCATATTCATTATGCCCAATAGAAACACCGGGGATTTCTGGCTCTCCACCACCAATTACATTCCACCCTGGTGCTGATAGATGTACCCAATAGCGGAGGGATGGAACGGCCAAACGGCGATGTGGATCGTTGGCCATAAATGCGTGTCCATCTTGACCTAAGGCTGGTCTGGTAACCCAGTTGTTGGAACCTAGCCACCATTGCACCCTGCGAGAGTTATCTACTTCTTCAATACTGCCAATAGATTGGTCCAGTTCTTTTGTGCGGTAAGCTGGAAGTACATCCTCGGGTTGGAAGACTACTGATTTACGGTAGGCACCATAGAGCTCCAATATTTTATCGGAGAGTAAAAGTTCACCGTTGATGGCAGGGTCTATGTCAAGCACTGGGTCTTTCGGGTGGAACCAATAGTATTCCTTGGTTTTTTCTACTCCCATTTGCACGACAGATTGTGCTACTTCAAGTTCAGTTTCGATATTTCCTAAAAGCCCCTGGTGCCGCGAGATTACCACCTCAGGCCCCCATTTTTCAGGTAGGATACCCAGCGCTTTAAAAGTGACAGGTAGTAGCGTACTGTCTTGTAGCACTTCTTCGATATAGGCGTTGACACCATCCGTGTAAGCGTTAATGATCTCAACACCATCTGGATGGTAATATTGGAATTCTGTTTCTAAATCTCCGCGGTACATAAACAAGCGCGTACCGATATCGCGCTTTAGCTCTCTTGGGCCCAGAATTTCTGCGACAGTGCCAGTAGCCTGTCGTCTCCAGACCTCGAACTGGAATAGTCGATCTCGGGCTGCACAATAACCTTGGGCAAAAAATAGATCACGCTGATTATTTGCATAAATGTGGTTAAGGCCGAATTCGTCACGAATGACTTCAACTTCTTCAGTGAGCCCAGAAAGGGTTAGCACTTCTTGATCGGAAGTTGGACGGCAGCCGGAGAATATGGTCAAAAGGATAAGGCAAGATAGAATTGATCTCATGATATGGTGTTGTGGTGTGTTTAGAGTATGTTTAAAATTTGTTCGAACTGATTATCAATAGATTAAGGTTTTTACAAAAGAAAAACAAAGGAGCTTGGCGGGTCAAGTGACTGCGTTTTTCTGAAGTGAGGTTCTTAAGATATTGGTCATCAGAAAGTAGAAATTTAGACATGCTCTTATTCAAAAAGACGTTTCCAATCAGCTTCAGCGGCGAGGTATGCAAAGGAGTAAGGGTTACCCTTATCGAGCAGTATGCCGAATTGTTGTTGGGCGGCAGCGGTGTCTTGTTGGTGGTAGAGATGCCAATTCCCGAGCCCGTACATTAAGACATCATCAGAGGAGGGCCTTTTACCTTCGGGAATGAGGTCGCTGGTCTGTAGGGCTCCTTGGTAGAAACGACACATTTGATAGTAACTCCCATTTTCGATAATGTCCATCTCACCGTGTACTGGTGCTAAGATGCTATCAGCTGCGGCCTCCTGATTGAGCTTCCGATTGATCATGTATAACCAATGACCTCCAGATACGATATTGTCATCGTACTTGTGAGTCACTGTTCGATTTCCAAAGGCTTCGAGTGCTTTAGGAAGATTGTCTTGCAAGTAATAAGCTAGGCCCAGGTGGTACCAAATATTACCGTGCAGGGTGCTCAATGGAATGTTTCTATCGTTGGGCAAGCCATCTGGCTCCGTTTCATCTTCCTTTCCCTGAATTTGACTAGCTGCTTTTTCAAAGTCAGCAATAGCCTTGTCGTATTGACGGGTAGAGATGTAGCGATGCCCACGGTGCCGATACATGCGAGCATCCTCTGGATGTTTTTCGATGCCCATGGTATAGATATCAATGGCCTCTTGATAGTGCCCCAGATAAGCAGTGCGTCGACCAAACCAAATCAATGCATCCGGGTCATTAGGTTGTTCTTGATAAGCGGTGAGCGCAGCACTATAGTTGTCAAGAGCTTGTCCTTTCGCGGGAGTGTCACTGTATAAGGAGTCTCCCCGTAAAGTGACGGCTTCCAACCGTGGTGCTAGGTTGAACGGGGCTTCTTCGGTAGTTGATGATGTTGTGCTGGGTTGCTGGCAAGCGAATAGGAGTGTCAAGATGAATAATGGGAGGTACTTCATAAGCGTTTATTGGTGTGGTGGTCGCTTGGGGTAGGTTTCCCAAAATACGGTATAAATGCATTAATGTACTTATACCGCAAGTGTCCACCTTGATTTGAGTCTTTATACCAACCCACATAAAATGCGACGAGGCGTTCCTGAACGCCTCGTCGTTATTACGTCATGCTGCTAAGGCATGGTATAGTCTATTGTTCCACATGGAACGAGATAGCTTCTACTTCGACTGTAAGTAGTCGACTACTTTATTAATAGCGGCGTTTACAGCCTCCTCTTCATAATACAACTGCTGCTGATTGTATTCATTGAGCCAAATTGCTTCCTTGTTTCCAGGAATTTGTTCCAAGAACGCCTTAGCACCATGAGGTACAGCGCCTTGCTCACTGTGCACCACTAATACGTCTTGCTTGATATCCGCACCGGCAGCAATACCGTCGAAAGTCAACCATGGCTCCCAGCTGCTTACGGCAAAACGATTATCATAATATTGGCCAGCAGCTTTTGCTGGGTTCAAGTAGTAGTCAAATGCGTTCTCTGGTACGTACATGGCACTTAGAGGGTCTAGCTCGCTAGCGGCCAAAACGTAAGGCATTTCACCGGTGGCAGCATAGGTTTCTTTGGCGTCTTGTGCGGCTTGCAATAAGCCTTCTGTTCCACCCGGGCGCATATCATAGATACTCTTCGCGATTTCCGGATTATGTAGCCAAGGAGCGATCAACACCAGGTTGTTAATCCGTTCGTCTTGCGCTGTAGCGTGGGCCATATAGCCAGCACTTGCACATACACCCACACCAGAGATGGCAGTCTTCTGAACATTTGGATGTGTAGCTAGATAATCAACGGCAGCTGTAATGTCATTAATCTTCAGATGATAATCTTCCACCTGCCGAGGCTGTCCTTCACTTTGACCAAAACCAGTAAAGTCGAATGTCAAAGCTAGAATGCCTTGTTGAGCCAATAAACTGGCGTATTCATCAGGCATTTGCTCTTTCACACTCGTCCAGCTACCCGTAACGATAGCGGATGGATATTGAGCAGTCTCATCAAAGTTTGGAGGAAGGAATAGGTGACCGACTAAGTGTACTCCCGCACTCGTGAAGGTGACTTCCTGCATGGTTACCCCTCCATCGCGAGCGGCTCCGGCAGCATGTACGGAATAGTTGGTAGGCTGTAGCCCCGTCCAGCTAGAGAGGAGGATGTCAGGATTGAAGTGCTCTACATTTCTGATGGTTTTTCCCTCAGTATCTACTTCGAATAGACTCACGTAGGCATTGTTGTAGTCCTTTCCTGATTCTGTTTTAACCGTCCCTTGGTATTTCACCAAAACAACTTGTGGATTCTGCGTTGGATAGTAAGTACGATCGTAGCGCTGATCATATTTCATAACCAAGTTATACTGCTGCTCTAGCGCTGATTTTCCATCAAGTTCTTTGGGGAAGTTGGTAGGAGCTAAAGGCATCTGCTGAACGGCATTCGTGCTCAGGTTCTCTAGGAACGCTTCGAAATTGGTAGTCTCTAAGGCGGTGAAAAAGCGTTCTACGCTGGCCTCTGCTTTGGACGCTGTTGCTAGATCCTGTATCTCACCATTGGCAACGCGCTCTAAAGCAACCATAGGTAGGGATTCATTGCCAGCTTGGCGATAAAGGCTAAGGTCGATCCGTGCTAGTTTCCAGGCACCATTCTCTTGTACAAATTCGGTGTCATACCCAGCAAAAATAGTCCAGTAGTCATCTCCATCAGCTACTTGCAGGTAGTGTACGGCAATACCGTCAAAGGTGCTGGTAGCGCGGTCGTCGGCTACCCAGATGGCAAAGTTGTGGATTTGGTGCACGGTACGCTCAAAACCAGGAAGTAAGCCAGCCCAACCGTTGACGATTTCATCTGGTGTTTGAAAACCAGGCGTACCACCCAGATCACTGTAGTCCGTGTAAACGCGTTCCGCCATTAGTGATTTTGCGGCATCCCAATTGCGAGCATCAGCTGCTGCGAATAGTTGCTCCAATAAAGCCTGAATGGCCTGTTGATCTTTATCGAAATTCATATTTGGTGAAGTTGTGTTTGGCAAATTGTTATTCCCCAGAAGGGAAAAAACGAATAGGTTAAGAAGGAGGAAGAATGAGTATTTCATGTCGTGTCTTATTCTTTATTTCAGATTACACGACAAAAGTATAGGCGGGCTGTACTCGGGGAAATACAGATATCAAAGCAGGAAATACGGAAATCAAAGATGAGGGAGAGTAACTACTTTTTACGGTAGGTGTTGGGAGTCATTCCAGTGCTTTTCTTGAAAAAAGCGGAGAAGTGATTGGGGTAACTGAAGTACAGCTCGTACGCAATTTCCTTGACCGAAAGTTGTGTGTTTTGCAACTTGGACTTAGCGAGTGATAAGAGGTGCTGCTGGATCAGATCCGATGCTGAATGGGTAGTGATTCGCTTAACGAGGGCATTGAGGTGGTTGGGATGAATGAGGAGGCGTTCGGCGTAGAACTGCACCTGATGAGGAGAGGCCGGCCCGTGATTTTGGTCTGGATAAAAGGCAGTTTCAATCAGCGCCTTGAACCGGCTGACAGTATTGAGGTCATTGTCTCGTTGGGTGGTATTCCCATAGCTCTTTGGAGCATAATTATTGAAAAGGCGAGCAGTAAGCAACAAAAGGATTTGAATATAATGCCTGATAACTCCTTCTTGATGTATGGCATCTTGCTGATGCTCCAGATACAGGTTTTGAAAAACGCGAAGAAGTTCTGCTTTTTCCTGTTCGTTTGGTGCCAACGGATAAGTGTTGTCATTCAAAAGGAACGGGAAACGTTGAGTGAGCTGTGTAGGGCTTCCTTGATGGTTAATGAAATCTTCAGAAAAGATAACATAGTAGCCTTCCCAATCTGGAGCAATGTCCCAGTGCAGAATTTGATAAGGGGAATTAAAGAATACTGTAGCTTCAAAATCGCTTGCGATATGGTTTCCGGTAGTGACTGACCCACCTCCTTCTAGTTTTAATGCCAGCGCATAAAACTCGTGTTTAAAGGGTGGCATGGAAGGGTACACTGTTTCCATGTTTTCCGCAAAACTGCGGATGTCATAGAGCGCGTGCTTTGGTGGAGGGATACCAATTGCATTACAATACGACTGCAACGTAGAAAAGTGCTTAACCTCGGCCATCCGTAAGGACTAGTTGAATAGAATTATCTAAGAAACGGAAAAGTAATAATCAGGGTTCAGGGTTATTGGGATGGGAATTTGTGCCCCATCCCAATAAACAAGTTTCTAGTACTTCTCTAAATCTAAGAGCTCGTATCCGTCTTCGACGAGTGGGATGTGTTTGTCATTTACCCAATCGCCCATTAGGATATTGAACCAGCGAGCCTCACCCTCAGAGGCCGGCTCCCAAACACCGGCAAACTTTCTTTGGCCGTTCACCAAATACGTTTCTACATCAAGCAAGCGGTAGCCATTATCTACACGTTCGCGGCAGAGCTCAATAAAATCGTCTTGACTGTAGTTGCGATTCAATAGAGAGGTTCCTGTGCCTAACCACACCCCAGCCCACTTTCTACTTGTACCGATCTTGTATGTTTCAATGTCAATAAGCTTTCGGCCTTCGTCGCGCATTTCAAAGTACTTGTCACCAAAGTCGCTGGTGCTGAAGTTTCGCCACATGGCATAGTTGTCACTATTGTCTGCTTGAAACAGCCCTGCCCATTTTGTGTTGGGGCCTACTTTGTACATTTCCAGGTCAATCAATCGGCGACCGGCATCGTTTTCTTCTTCCCATTTTTCAAACCAACCTTCTGTGCTGAATCCACGCCAGATGGATGTAGAAGTAACATCTTTTCGAAAAATGCCATCCCATACCTGTGAGCCATTTTCCTTGTAGGTTTCCATGTCAATCAAGTACCATCCTTTTTCTGCCAAGGCATTGCGCTCGGCTAGAAAGTCGCTGTGACTTAGTCCGCGGCGGATTACGGTTTCATCACCGTTTCCATTGTCTCTCCAAATGGAGACCATACGATCACCGCATTCTACGCTTTCTCCATTATCCGTAAGTGGAAGATCAGAGCGGGTAAAGCCGTAGCCCATGGCTGCGAGCAGCTTTTCTCCGATGCGATAAGAATTACCGTTTCCACCGGTATTCATCATCAGGCAAACTCCGTTGCCGTCTCCAGGGAAGAAGCCTATATAAGACCGAAGGTCATCATGCGCCCCGCCATGGCTAATGTAGTCGGCATTATCGCGGCTCTTTTTGCGGAAGCCATATACATAGTCGTCGTTATCGGTGGCAAATGTAACGGGTTGCCAAAGCGCGTAAGACGCGGGAATGAAATCGTTATTGATCACGCCGGCCATAAAACGGGCAAGATCTCCAATGTTGCTACTCCAGCCGCCACCAGGGATTTTTATACTTACATCGCCTTCGTTTTCAACGGTGCGATTAAGATTGCAATCCAAGTCATATCCTCCCGGACTAGCAGCAAAGCCGGAAAAGCTGTTCATGCCAGCAACATTCTTTACGTGTGTGTTCACGTAAGCGATATAATCCATGCCGGTAGCTTCTTCGATTGCGGCGCCTAATAGGTCATAGGCATAGCTGCTATAATTATTTTCGGTGCCCGGAGTAAAGGTCAAAGGACAATGCTTAAAGCGGTCAACACTAGCACTAGCATTAAAGGAAGATGTGGGTAGAGGATTGACGTCTAAAGGATCACAAACCTTATCATCGTCTTCATCATATCCGTAGTGGACAATGCCACTGCGATGGCTCAGTAAGTGAGCAATAGTAATATCGCCCTTAGAGCCTGTAGATGGCCAGAACGACACATGGTCGGCGACTTTGTCGTTGAGCCCCATATGCCCATCTGTAATCGCCCTGAAGGTGGCAATGGCCGTTACTGGTTTGGATATAGAAGCATAGCGAAATTTAGAGCTAGTGGTTACTGGGTTGGTACGTGCCTGATCATGATGACCATAGGCACGGGTATGTGTAACTATGCCGTTTTCGACGACACCTACTGTAATACCCACAATGTTTTGCAGGACCATCTCTTCCTCAACAATAGCATCGATCATTGCTGGTGTGAGGTCGACAACCGTTGCTGTGCTGGGAGGGTAAAGCTTTTCGTGGCAAGTAGTGAAAATTAGGATAGCCGTTATGGCCAATAGGCAGGATAAGCCCAAAGAGTGGAGTCTCATGGTGTAATAGGTATTAGATGTTTAAAATTAATGAAAAAACTAAGGAGAGGGAGTTGGCTATTATTCAGATGGATCTTGAACTGAAGGACGTACTTTTTATTGATCCGAACGTTTTGCTAGAGGTTACCAGGCCGTCTAGAATGATAATCTATTTGCGAAGAAAATTGTCGACTTGGCTCGCTAAATGAGCTCTCCGAGTGGTTAGATCTGCTGCCATTTCTGGGTTCCGTTTCCTGAATTGTCGCCATTGCCAAGCTTCAATCCGTGGCTGTACGTGATAGGCATAAGCCCAAGCCCCAATGCCAGATAGCGGTAAGCTTATTAAATACCAAATAGCCGTGCGGGAATCCGTTAGGTAGTGGACGAGTTTGTACTGCAAAAAGTAAAACAGCGGAAATGCAATTAAAGCACCTAGCACTTTTACGGTAGTTCGATAACCAATGTACAAGTCCATTTTGCGCTCAAGCCAACGCGGAATTTCGTAGACAAAGATATTGTTTAGACGTCCGTACAGCCACAGTGGCCAAGCCAATACGCTAATAGCTGTTATAAGGCCTTTGTCTTGCTGGCTAATGCCACGATCAGTCACTTTATTCTGGCGGAGGGCCTTACGATATTCAGCCACAAAGCTTTGCAGTTTACCGTAGTCATCAGCTTGGTTTTGAGCTAGCTGTTTAAGGCCCGAAAGTAGTTGTTGAATGCGGTCGTAATGCTGATCAATCGATAGAGGTGTGTCGTGTTGGACAATGCGCTCTAGACGATACAGCAGTTGGTCTTGCTCATCATTATCAGTATGTACAAGAAGACTTCTCATCTGTTCTTCTAGATGGTCCGTCATATCGCGAGCGGCCTGTACTGGGTCCTGCTCGTAGGCGGTTTGCCAGTCGGCAACCGTAATCGGTTCTCCTGCCTCCATGTAAAGTCGACTCCCACAACGGGTTGGATGCTCGTAGGTCAGGCCCGCAGGATAGATTTTCAAGCCTAGGCCAAAGTTATGTCTGGCTTCAGTGCCCAGCGCAATTCGTGCCGTGCCGGTTTTGAGTGGTCGAAGACGGCGTTCCATTTCGCTGCCGCCTTCCGGTGCGATATAGATTACTCCACCCTTTTCCAGGTGCTCATAGGTAGCCACAAAGCTTTTCTCATTATCTATTTTCTCTACGCCTTTATCTCTTCCTGGCCGTGCAATCGGAATACAGTAGAGGTACTTGAGTAGAAAACCCGCGATGGGGTTTTTAAACATGCTGGCATTCGCTAAAAAGAAGGACTGCCGAGGCGTCCTGGAAATGACATGGAGAGGGTCAACCATCGTGTTGGGATGGTTGGAAACTACAATGCCTGGACCTTTAAAATCTAACGTTTCGCGTTTGCGAAAGACGGTAAACGGGAAATAAAAGGTCTGGTAGAAAATGACCAGGCCTTTGAGCAGCTGATAGATAATGAGCAGGAAAAATCGTAGGATCACACCTTGAAGTTGAGCAGGTACTGACGAACCAATTCGTCGAACTGAGGGCCTTCATCAAAGTGAAAGCGAACCTCCGTGGGCAAAACAAAGATAGGCAAGCGCTCTTTAATCAAAAACTCACGGTGAAGCTCCAAACGCATAGCATCCTTCTCCGTGGTGATAATCACCTTGCGGTTGCTCTCAATGTTCTTGAAAGTGCGCAGCAAGTTGGAAATGTCCTCTTTGTCAAAGTAATGATGATCCGCAAATTCCAGACTACGGACACTACCCGTCTGTGATTGCAGGTAATCTACGAGATAATCAGTCTTGGCAATGGCACAGATTAACAGCACCTCCAATTTATCATCGAGTTGTAGACGATAACGAGGGTTAAACTGATAGTATGGTGCTTTATAGGCGTAATAAGAAAAGAAGAGTTGCTGGTGTGGTAGAGGATTAATCTCCCGCGTGATTTCTTCCTTTTCGGCCTCACTTAAGGTATTTGGGCATTTGCTCACTACAATCACATCTGCCCGCTCATAGGCGCTGGGCCATTCCCGTAATCGCCCTGATGGTAACAGGAAGTCTTTCGTGAAAAGATTAGCATATTCGGTGAGCAAGATATTTACGCCAGGCTTCACCGATCGGTGTTGGTAGGCATCATCTAAAAGGACCAATTGTGTGTCTGAACGCTTCATCATGATTTGCGGAATCGCAAATGCACGATCTTCTGCTACATAGACTCCAATATCCGGATACTTTCGCTTAAACTGTAGTGGCTCATCACCAACCCGCTCGGCATTGTTGTTGCGCTGGACTTCCAAAAAACCACGAGTCTTACGGCTATAACCCCTACTCAAAGTAGCTACTTTGATATGCTCTCGTAGTAGCCGGATCAAGTACTCTATGTGTGGTGTTTTCCCTGCTCCGCCAACGGAAAGGTTGCCTACGGAGATTACAGGGATATTGAAGGTCATCGACTTGAGTAAACCAGCACGATAAAAGGCATTGCGCAGGCTGATTCCAAGGCCATATAGCAATGAAAATGGAGCTAATAATATTTGTACGAGCCTACGCTGAATCATTTTATACCTTTAATCTATCGTTATCTTTTGGCGTGATTGCGGACCTACGTCAAAATGTATCTGAGGCTAATCCGTTACCTTTAGTAAACCAATCGTCTCACCTTCAAACCATCTAACTACCAAACCTTCTAACTTATCCAATATGAAAGCAATGGTCTTCGCCGCTGGTCTTGGTACGCGCCTTCGCCCTTATACCAACGACCGACCTAAAGCCTTGGTTGAGGTGCAAGGTAAGACCTTATTGGAAATTGTTCTCCGCCGCCTAAAGTCTTTCGGTATCAAGGAGGTGGTTGTCAATGTCCATCACTATGCGGATATGGTCGAGCATTACCTGTTTGATAAGGAGTACTTTGGTATGCGGATTCATATTTCTGATGAACGTGAGGAACTGCTCGACACAGGAGGAGGACTATTAAAAGCAAAGTCACTTTTGTGCGATGCGCCCTTCCTTATTCATAATGTGGATATCATCAGCGATCTTGATCTCAACGAATTCTACAGTCATCATGAGCGAGACCCATCCCTGACGACGCTGGCGGTTCGCCAACGGGAAACCTCACGCTATCTAGAGTTTGATCAGCACGGCCGCTTAAGTGGTTGGGTAAACAAACGTACTGGAGAACGAAAGGTGAGCCGAGAGGCACAAGAGATCACGGAATGGGCTTACAGTGGCATGGCGATTATCGACCCAGCACTCTTCGCTTACTTCCCTTCTGACAAGTCAGTGTTTTCTATTATTGAGGTATGGCTCGAGGCCGCAAAGCACGGATTTATTCGTAATTTTCCTCATGATGAGTCGAGCTGGCTCGACGTTGGGAAACCAGAAGCATTGGAAAGGGCTACTAAGGAGTTTAAACTTTAGACAAGCTCTTTGCTAATCCATCTTAGCACATACATATGCGTACTTTTTGGCGATATTTCAAATGGCTGCTCTTAGGCATTTTGGGTTTAATCCTTTTGTATATAATAGTTGCCCTTATTGGCTCACTATGGACCACTAATCCTAAAGCCGAGGCCTGTGATCAAAAAACACACGAGGTGTTTATCACAACCGGGGGCATTCACCTTGATATCGTAGTACCCGTCAAGGATCTTCCCGCAAACCTAATACACACGTCTTTCCAGAATGACACTACCACTCATGTTGCGTACGGATGGGGAGAACGAAATTTCTATCTAGAAACACCAACTTGGGGTGATTTAACCTTTGAAAATGGGGCTAAAGCGCTGTTGGTAAGTAGTGAGCCGATTATGCATATTACCCGCTACTTCAAACCACGCGATGCCTGGAAGCGTCTAGAGTTATGCGAGGAGGCAATGAATTCATTGTTCCAGTACCTAGACGAATCTTTCCGAAAAGGCACCAATCAGGATTGGACAGAGATCGCCAGTGAGGGCTATTCTCGTCACGACTTCTTTTACGAAGCACATGGGCAATATCATGCTATCAATACTTGTAATACCTGGCTGAATAATGCTTTGAAAGCGGCAGATGTGAAAACGGCTCGGTGGTCACCACTGACCTATGGCATTTTGTGGCATTTGGATGAGTAATGCACTACTCTCTCTAATCATATAACCTCGACTTCTGCTACAAATGCAATGGCTCCCGGTAAATTCCTACTTTTGTGCCTGCTTTTTGGAGGTGAACTATTTTTCCTTCAATTATGTATAGAGACATGCTAGTATTTGCATGATCGATACGGGCACCGAGATTTATGTAACTACCAATTCACGTCCTTGATCTCTAAGATTCTTCAGCGTTTTGTTCAATTTTTTCGTCAACCGGAAATTACTCCCGACCCCATGAAGTACCTCATCGTCGGCATCGGAAATATGGGTGCTAAATACGATAACACCCGCCACAATATTGGTTTTGATGTAGTGGACCACCTGGCTGCGTCCAAAGAAGCCACCTGGCAAAATGATACCCAGGGAGATGTGGCTCAGATTAAACATCGTGGTCGTACATTCATATTACTAAAGCCATCTACTTATGTAAACCTGAGCGGCAAGGCTGTTCGCTATTGGTTGCAAAAAGAGAAGATTGATAAGAAGAACCTTCTTGTGGTTTTGGATGATTTGAATTTGCCTTTCGGCAAACAGCGCCTGCGAGCCAAAGGCAATGACGGTGGCCATAACGGCCTTAAGAACATTGACCAGGTAACAGGTGGAAATAACTATGCGCGCCTACGATTCGGGATTGGTAGTGACTTCTCCAAGGGCCGTCAAGTAGACTTTGTCTTGGGAGAATGGTCAGCGGAGGAAAAAGAACAGCTCGCTGACTTGGTCAAGTACGCTGCGGACACTGTTCTGAGCTTTGGAGCCATTGGTATTAATCACACCATGAATAAGTATAATAAGAAGTAGGCCAGAATTCAGACCTGGTTCGTCTAACTTTTGCGCACTCATAGTTAAACAAAACTGCAAAAGTCCTGTTATGCCCATATCACAAAAACAGGACTATTTTGTCAAAAAATGTTGTTGTCATAGGTGCGGGCTTTGCTGGTTTAGCAGCAGCGTCTAGCTTGGCTCAGAAAGGTTATCAGGTTACCATTCTGGAAAAGAATAGTGGGCCTGGTGGTCGAGCGCGTCAGTACAAAGAACAAGGCTTTACCTTCGATATGGGGCCGAGTTGGTACTGGATGCCCGAAGTGTTTGAGAACTATTTCCAATGCTTTGGTAAATCAACCTCCGATTATTACGACCTCATTCGTTTAGACCCTTCCTACATCGTCTACTTTGAGGATGGGGAAGAAATGGAGGTGCCAGCAAAGATGGAAGAACTATACGCGATGTTCGAATCTTACGAGGCAGGCAGCAGCGCTAAGCTCAAGCAGTTTCTTTCTGAGGCCGCCTATAAGTATAAGGTAGGTATGAACGAGTTTGTGTTCAAGCCGAGTCACAACATCCTCGAATTTGCTGATCCTCGTATTCTCTTAAGCTTATTTAGATTAGAAATGTTCTCAAGCATTTCTACATCTATCCGGAAGCTGTTTAAGAATGATAAGCTCATCAAGTTGCTCGAGTTTCCTGTTCTTTTTCTTGGCGCTACTCCGCAGAAAACGCCAGCACTGTATAGTCTGATGAATTATGCTGACCTCGCTCTTGGTACGTGGTACCCAAAAGGGGGAATGCACGAAATCGTCAAGGCCATGGTGAGCCTGGCTGAGGAACTTGGCGTTGAGATCAAGTACGACGAGGAGGTCAAGGAGATAATTGTCCCTAATGGTCATGCGACGCAAGTAATCACTGCTAACAACAGATATACTGTTGACGCCGTAGTTGGTGGTGCTGATTACCATCATCTGGAGCAAGCTGTATTGCCTCCAAAACTTAGAAACTATACAGAGTCCTATTGGCAGAAACGAACCATGGCGCCTTCAAGCCTATTGTTCTATGTTGGCGTTGATAAGAAGCTGCCTGGGCTTCATCACCATAACTTGTTCTTTGATGAAGATTTCGGGCTGCATGCGCACGAAATTTACGAAGAGCCCAAATGGCCATCTAGGCCATTGTTCTACGTCTGTGCGCCATCGGTAACCGACGACTCAGTAGCACCAGCTGACCATGAGAATTTATTCTTCCTCATACCATTGGCCCCCGATCTGGAAGATACCGATGAGCTACGCGAAAAGTATTTCGATATCATCGTAGATCGCTTTGAGGCGATAACGGGTCATGCTATCCGCGACCATATCATCTACAAGCGTTCCTATGCGCACCGCGATTTCAAAAAGGATTATCACGCCTTCAAAGGCAATGCTTATGGGCTTGCTAATACTTTGCTCCAAACAGCATTTCTCAAGCCCAAAATGCGCAATAAAAAAGTGAGCAACCTCTTCTACACCGGACAACTAACGACACCTGGCCCTGGTGTGCCGCCGTCCTTGATTTCCGGCCAAGTTGTGGCGGAAGAGGTAGACAAAATTCTGCATTAATCTTTGGTAAACTTTCACCAAGTAAAAACCTAAGTCCACTATGTTTGAGTTGTATCGTAAAGTGTGTATGGAGTCTAGCAAGCTGATCACTCAGCGCTACAGTACTTCTTTCTCACTAGGAATCCGTGTGTTTGACAAGCGCTTCCGCAATCCTATTTATGCTATTTATGGTTTTGTGCGTTTCGCCGATGAAATCGTTGATACTTTTCACGATTATCCTAAGGCTGAATTGCTATCCCGTTTCTGGAAAGACACATATGTAGCCATAGAAGAGGGAATTAGTCTTAACCCCGTTCTTCAGTCGTTCCAAGAGGTTGTCAATAAGTACAATATTGAAAGAGAGCTTATCGATGCCTTTTTGCGTAGCATGGAGATGGACCTTCACGAGAATACCTATGATCAAGCAGGTTACGAAGAGTACATTTATGGCTCTGCTGAAGTGGTAGGGTTGATGTGCCTACGGGTCTTCTGCGAAGGTGACAATGAAAAGTATGAATCCTTGAAAGACTCCGCACGGAGCTTAGGTTCTGCTTTCCAAAAAGTCAACTTCTTGCGTGATTTGAAGAGCGACTTTGATGATCGTGGGCGCGTTTATTTTCCAGGTGTGGATTTTACGGAATTTACGGCTGACGCAAAGGCGCAAATCGAGGCTGATATCCGTAGGGATTTTGATCATGCTTATCAAGGTATTATCCGTTTGCCAGAGGGAGCTCGCTTCGGGGTTTACCTGGCGTATGTGTACTACTTGAATTTGTTGAAAAAGATTAAACAATCTCCTGCTCATCGAGTAGCTGAGGAGCGGATCCGTGTTAATGATGGTCGTAAGATGGTCTTACTCTTCAGTAGTGCGGTGCGCAATAGTTTGAATCTACTATAAATATGGCTGAACTGGCAAGTAAAATAAACCGGCGTCTTGAGTACTGGACCACTCGTTTAGAGTTAAGTCAAGCGGAGTTGTTTTTTGCTGTTTTTCTGGTGTTTTCGTTTCTGTCAGGTGTGCAGGCTCACTTAATGCCTGCGGTATATCCGCTGACTACTCAGATCACCGATTTTTTACTGCTGGTTGTTTGCTTGCCAATACTGTATTTCATTCACCAGAAGCACCAAGATTTTCGTCTCCTTTGGTGGGTAGCAGTTACTTACTGGGGAACCTTTTTTATTGAGGTGGCTGGTGTTGCAACCGGACGAATATTTGGCGTCTACCATTATGGTGCCACAATGTGGATTCAATGGTTGGATGTTCCCCTTGTTATAGCACTCAACTGGACATTACTGATACTTGCTACTAACGACCTTGCTGCCCGTTTTCTTTCTTCCCCCTTGTTGGCTGCGGTCGTTGCTAGTGCGCTTATTGCACTCTATGACTTATGTATTGAACCAGTTGCCGTAGCATTAGATTATTGGCAATGGGCTGGAGGCATAATTCCAACCCAAAATTACATAGCATGGTCGTTGGTGGCACTTTTCTTTAGCATTCCCTTACAGCTTCTACAGATACGTTTTCGGCACCCCTTGTTGCCCATTTATGCTGGCGCACAATTGGTGTTTTTCCTCCTGTTATTATTGTTCTTCTAAACGAACGCTTAGATGGCATCCGTAGAAAAGCATTATGATTTCATAGTTACCGGAGCTGGCGCGGCTGGCCGTAGCTTTGTGTATCAGCTTTTACATTCTCCACTAAAGCATAGTCGAGTACTGCTGATCGATCAGGAACGTAAACAATCTGATGATCGGACTTGGTGTTTTTGGGAAAGTACGCCAGGCCCCTTTGAAGAGATCGTACACTATTCCTGGCCAAAATTATGGTTCCATACCTATGATTATACCAGGCAATTGGATATTGCTCCGTTCTCCTATAAGATGATAAAGGCGGCAGACTATTACAGCTATACGGATGAATGCTTTGCTAAGCATAAAAACGTAGTCTCTATTATAGCGGATGTAGCGTCAGTTGAGGAGTTGCCCGATCAGAAAGGAGTCCTTGTACATACGAGTGAGGGAGACTTCTCTGCGCCATGGTGTATCAATAGTATATGGAGGGGTACAATTGATAAGAGTAAGGTGCAATACCTAGACCAGCATTTTAAGGGCTGGTTCGTACGAACGAAAGAACCAATCTTTAAAGATGGTGATGCCACCTTGATGGACTTCAGAGTGCCACAGCATGATGACTTCCGTTTTATGTATGTATTTCCAGATACCCCCAATACAGCTCTATTTGAGTTAGCCATCTTTTCTAACGAGCATCTTTCTTCAGATGGCTATGATGAAATCATCCGTACTTATATAAAGGAGTGTTGGTCGCATATAGGAGAATTTGAGATCGTGCGGGAGGAACAGGGTGTGATACCGATGACGGACTATTCTTTTTCGACCCGTAACGGCCCCATTATACATGTCGGAACAGCAGGCGGTGATACCAGAGCCTCTACAGGCTACACCTTTTTATATATACACCGTCGTATCCAACGGTTGCTTCAAGCTCTGGCTAAAGGCGATAATAGACTTGGTGATTTGAATTGGTTTGACCAACGACACCAATACTATGATAGCCTAATGCTAAAGGTGCTGGCGGAGAAACGTTATCCAGGAGACCAGCTTTTTGCCCGTTTGTTCAGAGATAATCCGCCGCCAAGATTACTCCGCTTCTTAAATGGAGAGAGTCATCTTCCTGAAGAACTGGCGCTTATGTCTACTACACCTATACCGGTTTTTATTCGGGCAATGATAGGGGCTTAAAAAATATGCAATTTCTTTTTGAAAAAGCTTGTGTGGATAAAGATAAGAGTCTACATTTGCAGCCGCTTCGGAAGAGAGGCGATGTGAGAGTGATTGAATGTGGAGGGAGTGTTGGCAAAATGATTTTGCGGAGTGTTGAAAAAGTTCTATCTTCGTAATCCTTTCGCCTGGAATGAAGGCTTGAAAAAAAGTTTCATTTTTTTCTCCTAAAATTTGGTGGTGATTGAAATTGCTTTTACCTTTGCAGCCGCTTCGGGAGGGAGTGACACGAAAGCGTGTTACGAGCTCTACAAAAAGAGGCTCAAAAAATGTCTAAAACGGCTTACAAAGTGTGAGCTGTCGAAGAGATAGAGAAAAGCTTAATTGAATGCGAGGCTGCGGTTTCAAATTGAGTTAAGTAAGTACTCGGAAAGTTCATTGACACAATGGTTTAGGTTATAAGTTAACAGATACTCTTTTTATAAGAGTAAATGATAACAGCTAATGTGAAGAGAAACATTACGAGACTAGAATTATGCTTAGCCTGTCAATTTTAATATTGAAAACAGATCAACACTTTTACGTGGTAAAAACATCGTCCTTACTTCGGTAAGGATATAAGAACTTTACTATGGAGAGTTTGATCCTGGCTCAGGATGAACGC